>OLOQ01000490.1_pt1 | contig 45694 bp, 42 predicted proteins | sample 1673101 | NCBI WGS metagenome assembly OLOQ01 (sample SAMEA3136754, study PRJEB25190) | human gut metagenome | biome: human gut; feature: human-associated habitat; material: faeces | place: Austria | collected 2013 | reverse complement strand
CAGCCGCCGAAGCGGTGCTTAAGCCGTAAGGCGGGAATTGTGCGGTGTTGCCCTACACAAATGGTGACCCTTCCGCAAACACAAAATTCGGCTGCGTTTGTAGAAACAGGCGATGGTTTCGGCTTTTCAGGTGCGCCCTTAAGGGAGGAAAGTATATTTTGAACTTTGTTTTTGTTTCGCCGCAGTTCCCCAAAACCTACTGGAATTTTTGTGACCGGCTCAAGCGCAACGGGGTAAATGTGCTGGGCATTGGCGATTCCGGCTATGACGAGATCCCGGACGAGCTGAAAGAATGCCTGACCGAGTATTACCGTGTGGATTCCATGGCGGATTATGATGCCATGGTACGCGCCATGGGGTATTTCACTTTTAAGTACGGCAAAATCGACTGGCTGGAAAGCAACAATGAATTCTGGCTGGAGCAGGACGCCGCCCTGCGCACCGATTTCAATATTACCACCGGCGCACAGAACGACTTTATTGACCGCATCAAGTACAAGAGCAAAATGAAGGAAAGCTACATTGCTGCCGGGGTACCCGTGGCCCGCCACCACATGGTGCATGAAAACGGCCTGGACGATGCCCGCGCCTTTGTGGCTCAGGTCGGCTACCCGGTCATTGTGAAGCCGGACAACGGCTGTGGTGCCGAGGCCACCTATAAGCTAAAAAACGATGCCGAACTGGAAGCGTTCTATGCGGAACTGCCGGATACTTCCTATATTATGGAAGAATTCATCAACGGCACCATTGTGAGCTTTGACGGCGTAGCCGACAGCCGCTGTGTACCGCTGTTCTACACCTCCAACGTATTCCCCACCCCCATGATCGACATTGTGAACTCGCTGGGCGATCTTTCCTACTGGACGCAAAAAACCGTACCGGAGGAGCTGCGGGATGTCGGGTTTCGCACCATCAAGGCATTCGGCGCAAAGAGCCGCTTTTTCCACTGCGAGTTTTTCCGCCTGAACGAGGACAAAGAGGGCCTTGGCCAAAAGGGCGATTACGTTGCGCTGGAAGTGAACATGCGCCCCGCCGGCGGCTACACCCCGGACCTGATCAACTATGCCAACAGCGTGGACTGCTACCAGATCTGGGCCGACATGGTATGCTATGACGAGCTCCGCCACGAAAAGCTGGACCTGCCCCACCACTATTGTGTATACGCAGGCCGCCGCGACTGCCACACCTACAAGCACAGCCATGAGGAGATTCTGGCCCGGTATGGCCGCCAGATGAAGATGTGCGACCGCGTACCGGATGTGCTTTCGCTGGACATGGGCAACCAGATGTATGTTGCCACCCTGGATACCGCCACAGAGCGCGATGCGTTTGTGCGCTATGTGCAGGAGCAGGCCCCTGCACAGGCGGCAAAGGACTGATTTCAGCCGCTTTCTATTTTCTCATTATTTATTTTGACCCTTGACCGGGCACCGCCAGGATTATTTCTTGGCGGTGCTTTTTGTTGTTTTATATCTTGCGTATCTACGTTGTTTATTGTTTGTTTCTTTGCTTTAGTTCCCCTGTCTTGCAGTTTTTTTAAAATCCCCCAAACTTTTTTGTCAAAATCTATTGACAACTGCTGTTTTGGTTGCTATAATACAATACGTTGTCAGGCGACAGCAGCATATCTGGGGGTTTAGCTCAGCTGGGAGAGCGCTTGCATGGCATGCAAGAGGTCACCGGTTCGATCCCGGTAATCTCCACCAAAAAGCACCGTATCTGGTTCAGGTACGGTGCTTTTCTTTTTGTCGCTTATGGGGGTAATGATGACCATTATGGCCTATGGGAAAGGTTATTTGCCGTATGGTGGGCAGAATGTTGGGTGCAGCCCGTTTGCAGAACGATGCAAGCATCGTTCCCTACAAATTGGTTGCAATGTTCATAGCAGATTTCAAAGTTTCTCCGCGGCGGGATGATGGCATCCCGCCCTACAGGATGATGGCATATATTGATAAATATAAAATAACTCCCCCGGCAGCGTTCCACGCGGTAATGCGGGACTGCTTGTCGAGGGAGTTTTCTTGCTTATTGCTTATTGATTTATCAGGTTTCTTCTTCCAGTTCCGGCTGTTCTGCCGGGGCGGGGGCTACCATGCGCAGGAACTCGGCTTCGTCAATCACGGGGATGCCGAGCGTTTGGGCTTTGGTCAGCTTGGAGCCTGCCGCGGCACCGGCCAGAACATAGGCTGTTTTTTTGGAAACAGAGCCGCTGGCCTTGCCGCCGTTCTGCACGATCATGGCCTCGGCTTCCTGGCGGGAAAGGGTGGGCAGTGTGCCGGTCACAACGATCGTCATTCCGGCAAGGGCCGTTCCCTTCTTTTCGCCGTGCCACTGCATATTTACACCCGCATCGGCCAGGCGGTGCAGCAAATCCGCAGTACCGTCTTTGGCAAAGAACTCCACCACGCTCTGCGCCATCACGCCGCCGAAGCCATCAATGCTGCTGATGTCCTCCGCTGCGGCGTTTCTCAGGGCGTCCATACTGCCAAAATGCTCAGCCAGCAGGGCGGCGGCTTTATCGCCAATATTGCGGATACCAAGACCGAACACCAGTTTATCCAGGTTGTTCTGCTTAGAGGAAGCAATGGCTTTGAGCAGGTTCTCAGCGCTCTTGGCTTTGAATTTATCCAGCGTCAGCAGCTGATCTTTGGTCAGGTCGTACAGGTCTGCTACTGAGTGCACCAGCTGGCGGTCAATCAGCTGCTGGGCGATTGCTTCGCCCAGGCCGTCAATGGCCATGGCAGTGCGGGAGGCAAAATGGATGAGGTTGCGCAGGCTCTGGGCCGGGCATTCCGGGTTGACGCACCGCAGGGCGGCTTCATCCTGCAGATGTACCACCGGTGCCCCGCAGGACGGGCAGACCCGCGGCATATGGTACGGCACTGAGTTTTCGCCGTGGCGCGCCACACCGATGACTTCCGGGATGATATCCCCCGCTTTGCGCACCTGGATGGTATCGCCAATACGGACGTCCATCGCTTCGATGATATCCTCATTGTGCAGGTTGGCGCGGGAAACGCTGGTACCCGCCAGAAAAATGGGGTCAAACACCGCGGTGGGAGTCAGCACGCCGGTGCGGCCAACAGTGACTTCGATATCACGGACGGTGCTTTCCTTGACTTCCGGCGGATACTTGAAGGCAATAGCCCAGCGCGGGAACTTGTTGGTGCTGCCAAGGGCCTGACGCGCAGTAAGATCGTTGACCTTGATAACAGCGCCGTCCATATCAAAATCAAGGGTGCCGCGGGCTTCGCCAATGCGCTGGATCTCGGCAATGGCATCCTCAATGTTGGTATATACGTTATAGCGCGGGGATACCGGGAAGCCGAGGGACTTGATATAATCCAGCGTTTCGCTGTGGGTGGTAAAGGTTTTGCCCTCCACCTGCTGCAGGTTGAACACAAAGATAGAAAGCCCGCGGGCTGCCGTGATCTTGGCATCTTTCTGCCGTAGAGAGCCAGCCGCCGCGTTGCGGGGGTTCTTGAACGGAGTTTTATCCTCCAGCTCCTGCTGCTCCTTCAGGGCAAAAAACGCTTCATGCGGCATGTAAACTTCGCCGCGCACTTCCAGAAAATCGGGGGCATTGGGGATTTCTTTGGGGATAGACTTGATGGTAGCAAGGTTTTCGGTCACGTCCTCCCCCACCAGGCCATCGCCGCGGGTGGAGCCGCGGGTCAGGCGGCCGTTGCGGTATTCCAGGCTGACAGAAAGGCCGTCGATTTTGATTTCTACCACATATTCCGGCGTAACGCCTGCTTCCCGCACGCGCTGGTCAAACTCGCGCAGTTCATCCAGCGAGAAAGCGTCCTGCAGGCTTTCCATTTTAACAGCGTGGGCCACCTTGCTGAACTTGCCGCTGGGGGTGCCGCCCACATGCTGGGTAGGGCTGTCCGGCGTGACAAGCTGCGGGAATTGGGCTTCGATGGTTTTCAGCTCGCGGGTCAGCTGGTCATACTCGTAATCTTCCAGTTCCGGGGCGTCCTGGTCATAATACAGACGGTTATTCTTTTCAATCACAGCGCGCAGTTCTGCTGCACGTTTGCGGGCCTGCTCCAGTTCCATGGTAGTATTTCCTCCGTTTGCGCGGTTATTCGGCTTGCTCTTCCGAGTTTGGTTTGCTTTTTCAATGCACTTTAGTATGCCCGGCTGCGGGCAGATATAGAAAAGGCCGCCCTGCCTGTGGGCGGCTTGGACGCGATATAAAACGAAAAGCGCCCGGCAAAATTGCCAAGCGCTTTTGTTCTGGTGGAGATTACCGGGATCGAACCGGTGACCTCTTGCATGCCATGCAAGCGCTCTCCCAGCTGAGCTAAACCCCCAGATGCTTTGCCGTGGTTGGCTTTTCAACCGGCGACAGGTGTTATTATAACAGGGTGTTGGGTATTTGTCAACTAATTTTTTGAAAGTTTTTGGGGTTTGGCTCACTTTTTTGCTTTGCCGGGCATAGCATGGGCTGCGCGGAAAATAAAGCGGCGGGAGGTGATGCCCCATGCGCAAGTGCCGCAGTGCCGGGCGCCGCAGCCGCCATGCCGCGCTTTGGCGGCGGCTGGCATTGGCAGCGGCAGTTTTCTGCCTTTGCTGGCACCTGGCCGACTGCATTGAAGATGCCATGTGGCCCGCCATGCGGGAAGTTGCCCAGCATGAATGCCGCAGCCTTGTGGTGCAGTGCCTGAACACGGCGGTCTATGGCGAGCTTTCCGCCAACCCGCAGCGGTATGCCGGGCTGTACACGCTGAACGGTGGCTGCCTGCTGGGGGACAGCGAACGGATCAACACCGCGCGGGCAGCCCTGGTGCAGACCGCCCAGCAGGCATTGAATACCATGCCGAAAAATGACATCAGCATTTCCTTAGGCAGCTTATCCGGCAGCATTTTCCTGTTGGAAATGGGGCCGGGCTGGACGGTGCACTTGAACCCGGACGGGTATGTGGAGGGACGCATGGAAGAAACCATGGAGCCCGCCGCCATCAACCGCACCCGATTTACGGCGGACCTTGTGCTGGAAACCACAGTGAATGTTATCCTGAACGGCCGCGCCGCGCTGACCCAGGTGGAAGTACGGGTGCCGTTGGCCAGCTTTTTGTTGGATGGCGATGTGCCCGCTTATTATGGCAGTTGAATGATAAAAGCCGCAGCCCGCGGCAGGCTCCCCCCCCTGCTGCGGGCTGCGGTTATACGGTTTTAATGATGGTTGTGGCCACGAATGATGCGGTATTCCGGTTCCAGCTTATCCGTCAGGAACAGCTGGCTGTGGTAAAGCCCGGCATAGCCGGAAAGCGCATAGGTAATGCCGCACACGATGGCAAAGTACCAAAGCCCCTGCGCACCGAACAGCTCGATTGCCAGCACCAGTGATGCCACCACGCAGTTGCTGGCACCGCAGAACACGCCAGCCAACCCAAGGGCTGCGCCAAAGCCCGCCGGGATGCCCAGCAGCGGCGCGGCCACACAGCCAAAGGTTGCCCCCACAAAAAAGCTGGGCACGACCTCGCCACCCTTAAAGCCAGAGCTGAGGGTAAGGGCGGTGAGCAGGATCTTGACGATCCAGTCCCACGGCAGGGCCTGGCCCTGTTCCACCGCAGCGGCGATGATGTTCACGCCCGCGCCGTTATAGCGCATGCTGCCATACAGCAGGGTGAACACCACCACCACACAGCCGCCCAAAAAGGCCCGCACCCACGGGTTGGGCAGCAGCTTGGGCAGGCCGTGCGCAGCGCTGTGCAGCACAAAGCAGAACAGATGCACCACCACCGCGCAGGCCAGCGCCAGCAGCACGACCCGCACGACCATGGCAGGTTCAAACGCCGGGGCTTCCACCGCAAAGCGCGTAGGGGTAACGCCGATAAGCTGAGCAACGCCATAGGCAATGATTGCCGCCGTAAAGCACGGGATATACGCCGCATAGAACACAACGCCCACGTTGACAATCGTCATGGCAAAAAAGGTTGCGGCAAGCGGGGTGCTGAACAAAGCGGAAAAGAACGCCGCCATACCGCACTGCACGGCCATGCGGCGCTCGTGCTCATTCAGGCGCAGCACGCCGCCGGCCCACCAGCCGATGGTGCCACCCATCTGCAAAGCAGCGCCCTCGCGCCCGGCACTGCCGCCACCCAAGTGGGTGAGCACCGTGCTGATAAACATGACCGGTAGCAGCCAGAACCGGATGGGCTTGCCATCCTTGACGCAGTCGATTATATCATCGGTCGAAACGCCCTCCAGCTTTGCCGCTTTATAAAATGCCACGATGACAAGGCCGATGACCGGCAGCAAAAACAGGATGGCGGTGTGTTCGGTCCGCAGTTCGGTTACATGCTCCACAGCCAGATCAAACGCCGCACCAATGATACCGCAGGGCACGCCGGTAATCATGGCCAGTGCCAGCCATTTCAACAGCTCTTTTGCGCAGAACCATACGCGGCCCGCGCAGGATACGATTCTTTCCCTGATGTTTTCCATCCGATAGGTTTCCCCCTTCTACTTTGCAATAATTCTGTTACTTCATTGCCTCCAGCTGCGCCTGCAATGCGGCGCGGGTATACAGCGTATTGAGTACCTGAATGATCTCTTTTTTGCTCAGCCGCGGCGGCAGGCCCAGAATGCGCAGGAACGTGCGCCGCCGCTCGCTGGCGTTGGCGCTGCCGCTTAAGCCCCACTCATACAGATCGGTATAGGTAATGGGGTCCGTGTTCTGCTGCTGAGCCTGCAGGGGGGCCGCGGCCAGGGCGGTATGCAGCCCCTGCAGAATCAGGGCATCGTCCACACCTTCCACGCCAAGCAGGCCCTCCTTGCCGGGTTCCGGTTTGCGGGGTTCCTTACCGGGCACGGCGGGGATATAGGCCTGCAGTACGTTTTGCGGCCCCACAAGGCCGGTGATGTAGTGGCGTATCTTAAAGCCTGCGGCGTCGGAGTCCGTCAGCAAAATCATGCCCTGGGCGGCGGCAATGCGTTTGAAGAGCGCCTGCATGGTTTTATCCTTAAAGATAGCAAAACCGTCTGTTGTCAGGATGGTGGCATCCACAAGGTTGGCCAGGCGGGCGGCATCGTATTTGCCTTCCACCACAAGGGCCTGGGTCAGGTTCAATTTATTCTGGTTCATGCACGGCTCCTTGCCAGCGAAAGTTCGCAGATGGCTTTTTGCATCAGCAGCGGGGCATCCAGGCGGCTGCCTTTCAAATCCAGGTCCAGCTTTTGCAGGATGCGCAGGCTTTCTTCGATCTGGCTGCGCTGAAAGCGGGCGGCAGTCTGATCCGCGTTGCCAAGGCGGTAGTTCCATTTGCCGGTATACTTAAAATCCTTGGCCAGGTCCGCCAGCGGGCGGCGGCTCTTTTTAGCCAAAAAAGCCCGGTAAATATCCAGATAGTTGCCGATCAGCGCGCCGGTAATAAGGATCGGCTCGTTTTGCAGTTCCAGCAGGGTTTGCAGTTTGGCCAGAGCCTGGCGGGTGTTGCCCGCTGCCACCAGCTTGACCATATCAAAGGTATCAGCGTCCAGCGTGACGGTGCCAAGCTGCTGAATCATTTGGGTAGTGATGGTGGTATAGCCACTGAGCGCTGCCAGCTTGGCGATCTCATTTTGCAGCAAAAACTGGTCGTCGCCGCAGCGGTCCAGCAGGGCGGCTTCGGCACCGGGGGCAAAGGTGGTGTGATACTCCCCTGCCCAAGTGCGAGCCATCTCCTGCAAGGCGGCGCGGCCGGGTTTAGTGATCTGTACACAGTAGCCCAGTTTTTCGCATGCGGCGATGAGCTTTTGCTCCCGCTTGCCGGGCTTGATTTTACCGTATTTTTCTTCCAGCAGGCTGGTCAGCACAAAGACGGCGTTCTCGGTATCGGAAAGGGTATCGCAGAGCTCCTGCAAATCTTTATCCGAATAGGCAGACGGACGAATGAGCGGCAGCATAACCAGCCGGCGGCCGCCAAAGAACGAGATGGTGCCCGCCGCCAGCACAATATCCTCCACACTGGGGGTGGGGCCGTCCAGCGTGGTAGTATCGGGGGCTTCTTCGCTCAAAAACTTTTCGGCTTTGGCGGCGGCGCTGCGCACCAGAGCTTCATCACTGGCATAAAAGTAAAACACCGGGCAGCCGGACTTGAGACGTTTTTTCAGTTCGGTTTCACTGTACAGCAAGGGGCTGCACCTCCTCATACACAACACTTTTGCCGGGGCGCACCACGGCAGTCGGGGTTTCGGCATCGTAATAAACAGGGGTATCCCCCGCTTTGGACAGCCATTTGGGTGTTTGCTGGTTGCACAAAATTGCCTTTGCCTGAATGGCTTCCGGGCAGCTGCCACCCGCGCAGTACAGATCCACTGCCACCGGCTCGGCCAGGATCAGCTTGCCCGCACTGGCCGCGGCGTGCCAGCCGCCGACATCCAGTACCGCAAGGGCTGCGCCGTTGGTGTGCAGCAAATCAACTTCCACGGTATCCAGCAGCTGCAGATGGGTCAGGCCCTGCGGCAGGTCGGCAATGGTCAGCAGCTGCGCGGCCTGCAGGGGCATTTCGCCGGGTTCGGTGCGCAGGTCAATCACCGCGGCAAGTTCCGGCGCGCCGTTCTGGGTCAGGTACTGCTGCACCGCACGGCCATTGACGGCGCTGCCGCGGTAGAGCACCACGGCGCGGTTATTCTGCACCGCCACCACGCAGCCATTGCCCGCGGTGCCCACCATGGCCAGGCGTACCACATCGCGCTGCATGGTGCCGCCCAACATAACGGCTGCCACTGCGCACACAAAGCCAACGGGCACAAAGCGGCGCAGCTGCCGGGTGCGCCAGAAAAGCGCCGCCAGCACAGCAAAAACAGCCAGCACCCACAAAGTATACCGCACCGGCAGGGCAATGTGGGCCACCGGAAGAGCCGCGCACCAGGCGGCCAGGGTGGTCATCAGGCGCAGCACAATGCCAAGCAGCAGGCTTGCCCCGTGGAACAGCGGGTCCAGCACCGGCACAAAGGAAAGCACCAGCACCAGAATCCCCAGCCGCAGCGCCGGGCCAAGCAGCCACACCACCAACAGGTTGGCGGGCACTGCGGCCCCACTGGCTGCCATGCCGTGCAGCAGCAAGACCGGTAAGGTTGCCAAAGTGGCCAGTACCGCAGTCTGCACCGCATCTACCGCGCGGAGCACGATGGCAAGGGGCAGCGGCAGGGCGGTTTGCCGCCTTTGGTTATGGCGGGCCGCATAGCGCACCTGCACAAACTGTGTTTGCCGTTTGGCCAGCGCCGAAGCTGCCAGCACGCCCAATACCCCGCAGACGGAAAGCTGGAAGCCGATATCACACGGGGCATAGGGCTGCTGCACCCCAATGATGATGGCGGCCAACGCCAGCGCGGTAAGGGAATCCGGCGGCTGGAGCAAAAGGCTGCCCACCAGCATGATGAGGAACATAACGCCCGCACGGAACACCGAGAACGGCAGCCCGGTCAGCCCCATATAGAGCAGCAGAACCGTGATTTGCAGCAGGACCCGCGGAACCGAGAACCGGCTGCGCCGCCCCTGCCCCATAGCAAACAGGCCGCACAGCAGCGCCACATGCAGGCCGGAAACCGCCAGCAGGTGGGCAATGCCCGCCGTGCGGAAGGTATCACTCCATTCGTCCGTCAGTTCGCTTTTCTCGCCCAGCAGCATGGCAGCTTCCACCCCGGCAAGATTTTGTGGCAAGTAGGTGGTTAACCGTTTGGCAAACGCCTGCCGCAGGCGGTACAGCCGGTACGGCAGCGCATCCGAGGTTCCCTGCCAGATATAATCCGCCTGATAGGATGCCCCCAGCCAAGTACCCTTGGCATAGCGGGACATGCGGTAAGAGTCCGCCCGCAGGGGCTGCAGTTGGAACTGCCCGGTAATGATATCCCCTGCTTCGGAATACGGCAGGTCTGTGCAGTAAACCTTGAGCGAGGTTTTGCGGCCATCCCGCCGGGTGATAAGCAGCGTTGCCCGCACATTGCCCGGCTGCCAGGAGGTTTCGGCGTCCGGCTGCACAATGGCGGTGCAGGCATAGGTTTGCCCTGCCAGGCTTTGGGCCGGTTTTACCACGGCCAGCTGGTAAGCAGCGCTCCACACCAGGCCAGCCAGCAGCCCTGCCACGGCGGGCAGCGCAAAGCGGGCCGCCCGGCGCTGGGTAAAGGCAGCAAAGAGGAACAGCGATATAAAAAGTGCCGCCGTCAGCAGCGAGGCCAACGGCGGCAGGTACGCCGCGGCCAGCTCTGCCAATGCGAAGGCAAGACCAAAGCCAGCCAGCTTACGAGTCATGAGTTTTTAGTGGGCAAACAGGGGCAGCGGTTCAAGGAAGATGATATCCTTGCGCTCGGCTGCATCGCCTTCCGCCAGAACAGCTGCCTGGGCCACAATGGTGCCGGAGCTGCGGGCTGCCAGTGCATCCAGCGCATGCAGGCTGCCGCCGGTGGAAATCACGTCATCCACAACCAGGATGCGCTTGCCGTTCATATAGTCAAGGTCTTTTTTGTCAATGACCAGCGTCTGCTTGCCGGCGGTGGTGATGGACTGATCCTCCACGATGACCGGATCCGCCATGTACCCCTTGACCCCCTTGCGGGCGGGGATCCACTGCTTGCCGCTCTGGCGGGACATTTCGTATGCCAGGGGGATGCCCTTGGCCTCGGCGGTCAGGATGACATCAAAATCCGGGCACTTTTCCAGCAGGGCCTTGGCGCAGGCAATGGTCAGCTCAACATCGCTGAACATGATGAATGCGGCAATGTCCAGATGGTCATTGATTTTGCAGATGGGCAATTCACGGGTCAGGCCTGCCACATGCAAGGTATAGGTTTTTGCCATAGTAAACAACCTCTTTTCACATTTCGGTGCAAAGGAGCCTGCATCAGCCCGGAGGCCATGCAAGGCTGCGCTTTGCCAGCACATGGAAGTGCAGGTGCTTCACGCTTTGGCCGCCGTCGGCGCCAACGTTGGTCACAACGCGGTAGCCGCTTTCGTCCACGCCAAGCTGCTTGCACAGGTTGGCGATGGTAGCGTAAATATGGCCCAGCAGTGCAGCGTCCGCTTCGGTAAGCTTTGCCGCAGATTCAATATGCTGCTTGGGGATTACCAGAAAATGCACCGGTGCCTGCGGGTCAATATCATAAAATGCCAGCAGAGTGTCATCCTCATACAGCTTATTGGACGGGATCTGGCCCGCTGCGATTTTGCAAAACAGGCAGTCATCCATCGGTTTTGCCCCCTTTCCCAGGGTGCGGGGCGGTTGGCCCGGCACCCCAAAATTGTACAGTTGTTATTATAGCACGCTCAGTTTGCTTTTTCCAGGTTTTCTTTCACAATGCCTTCCACAGCGTTCAGTGCATCGTCGATCTTGGAAGTATCGCGGATACCGGCCATGGCGAAGTCCGGCTTGCCGCCGCCGTTGCCGCCTGCAATGGCAGCGATCTGCTTAACCAGGGCACCAGCCTTCAGACCGCGGGCCAGGGCGTTTTTGCCAACGCCGACAGCCAGGGTGGTCTTGCTGCCATCGGTGCCGATCAAAGCGCCGACTGCGTTGGGCTCTTTATCACGCAGTTTATCCATCATGCTGCGCAGGGTATCAGGGGTGGTGCCGTTCAGATAAACGGTAACAATGCGCACGCCGTCAACCTCGACAGCATTCTGGAACAGGCCGTCAATCTGGCTGGATGCCAGCTTTGCCTTGGCGATCTCCAGCTGCTTGTTGGCCTCTTTCAGCTCAGCGGTCACAGCCTGGGCACGGGCGGCAACATCCTTCATGTTGTTGGCCTTCAGGGCAACAGCGGTGTTGGCCAGTTCAGCGGTACGGTCGTCCAGCAGGTTCAGCACGCCGTAACCGGTGGTGGCCTCAATGCGGCGGATACCGGCGGCAACGCTGGCTTCGGACAGGATCTTGAAGCAGCCGATCTGGGCAGTGTTTTTGACATGGGTGCCGCCGCAGAACTCAACGCTCCAGCCGCCTGCATCCACAACGCGGACAACCTTGCCGTACTTTTCGCCAAACAGAGCCATAGCGCCCATCTTTTTGGCTTCCTCAATGGGCAGGTTCTGGATAGTAACAGGCAGAGCGGCAAAGATTTTTTCGTTCACGCGCTTTTCCACTTCCACCAGTTCTTCGGGGGTAACGGCGTTGAAATGGGTAAAGTCAAAACGGGTGATCTTGTCGTCCTGGTAGCTGCCGGCCTGGTGGACATGCTCGCCCAGCACTTCGCGCAGGGCTTTCTGCATCAGGTGGGTAGCGGTGTGGTTGCGGCAGATGGAAGCGCGGCGCTGTTCATCCACAGCAGCGGTTACGGTATCGCCTACGCGGATGGTGCCGTCCAGCAGGGTGCAGGTGTGAACATAGAAGCCTTTGGGGGTCTTTTTGACCTGGTTGACTTTCAGGTTTGCAGTGCCGCTGGTCAGATAGCCGTGGTCAGCAACCTGGCCGCCCATCTCGGCATAGAACGGGGTACGGTCCAGAACGACCAGCACATTTTCGCGCTCTTCATAGTCGGTGGAAACCGCATCGTTCAGTTCTTCGCCGTCAGACAGGGCCAGAACCTTGGCGGTTTCTTTCAGCACATCATAGCCGTCAAACTCGGTCGGCTCAGCGTTCAGTTCACCGAACAGGTCCTCGCTCCAGCCGGAGATATCCTTGGCCAGGCGCTCGGCACGGGCGCGCTCACGCTGGCGGGTCATCTCGACATGGAAAGCAGCTTCGTCAATGCCAAGGCCGGCTTCGGCAGCGATCTCCTTGGTCAGATCAAGCGGGAAGCCGAAGGTATCGTTCAGCTTGAAAACATCCAAGCCGGACAGGATCTTCTTGTGGGTCTCGTGCAGGTGCTGGATCATGCCGTTCAAGATGTTCATGCCGGAGTCAATGGTCTTATAGAAGCGCTCTTCCTCGGTGCCAATAACTTTCTTGATATAGGACTCATGCTCGCGCAGTTCGGGGTAACCAACCTCGCTGGAGATGATAACGGTATCCACCAGATCAGTCAGGAACGGATGGTCGATGCCCAGCATACGGCCATGGCGGGCAGCGCGGCGCAGCAGGCGGCGCATAACATAGCCGCGGCCTTCGTTGGAGGGCAGGATGCCGTCAGAAGCCATGAACACGGTAGCACGGATATGGTCGGTGATGACGCGGATGGAGATATCGTCCTTCTCGTTTGCACCGTACTGTTTGCCGGAGATGCGCTCCACATGGTGCAGAACAGCGGCAACGGTATCGACCTCGAACAGGTTATCCACATCCTGCATGACAACGGCCAGACGTTCCAGGCCCATGCCGGTATCAATGTTCGGTTTGGGCAGCAGCGCATAGGTGCCCTTGCCATCGGAATCATACTGGCTGAACACCAGGTTCCAGATTTCCATGAAGCGGTCGCAGTCACAGCCAACGCCGCAGGTCGGCTTACCGCAGCCATACTTCAGGCCGCGGTCAAAGTAGATCTCACTGCAGGGGCCGCACGGACCGGAGCCATGCTCCCAGAAGTTATCCTCTTTGCCCAGGCGGACCATGTGGTCTTCGGGGATGCCGACAGACTTGGTCCAGATATCATAGGCCTCGTCATCGTCCTGATAGACAGAGATATACAGGCGGTCAGCGGGGATTTCCAGCTCTTTGGTCAGGAACTCCCAAGCCCAGGGAATGACCTCTTTCTTGAAATAGTCCTGGAAGCTGAAGTTGCCCAGCATTTCAAAGAAGCAGCCATGGCGTGCGGTAATGCCGACGCGCTCAATATCCGGGGTACGGATGCACTTCTGGCAGGTGGTAACACGGTGGCGGGGCGGTTCTTCCTGGCCAAGGAACCACTTTTTCATAGGTGCCATACCGCTGTTGATAAGCAGCAGGCTGGGGTCGTCTTTGGGCACCAGCGGGAAGCTGCCAAGGCGCAGATGGCCTTTGCCTTCAAAATAGTGCAGGTATTTTTCGCGTAATTCGTTAAGTCCTGTCCACTGCATGATCCTGATTCTCCATTTCGTATGCTGAAATAATTGGGATACTGTTTTGCCCCGGGTTTTACCACAGCCGCAAAAAAAGGAAAAGAAAAACGGCCTTTGCCCCGCCAGACAGCTACAATGCCGTCCAGCACAGGGGCGAAAGCCGTATAACTTCCGTGGTACCACCCAGATTGCAGGCTGTACAGCCTGCCGCTTTGGTGCGCCTTAACGCGGCGCATACGTCCGATTTTTTCGGAAGCTCCGGGGCGGCACTGCCCTGCCCGCACCAGGTGCCTTGCAGCTTAGCGGCACCCTCTCTGAATGGCTGCGGATAATGGGGCATTGACCCTTTCAACGCTATTTTTCCTTTTACCCTATGATTATATGCCAGCGTTCGGTGCTTGTCAACTGTTTTCTGCCGGTTTTTCTGTTATAGCTTCATCCAGAACGGCAAGGGCATCCGCTACCTGGGCAAACAGGGCGGCGCTGCTGGTTTGGGGCTTTTGCTGGGAATCCTGCAAAACGGTGATGGTATAGCGCGGAGCATCCGCCGGGTAAAAACCGGCAAACCAGTAATGCAGCAGCTCCCTGCCGTCTGCATCAAACTGGCCGGTCTGAGCCGTGCCGGTTTTACCGGCGGCGGTACCGGTATGGGGCTGGGCATCGCCGCCAATGCCGCTGCGGACAACGGTTGCCAGCATACTTTGCAGCACCCGTGCAACCGCCGGGCTGCAGGCCGCTGCGGGCTGCGGCTGCTGCGGAACTTGCGTCCCGCCGGTGATCCTGCTGACAATACAGGGGCTGTGATATACCCCGCCGGAGGCTATGGCATTGAACATGGCCGTTACCTGCAATGGGGTAACGGTCAGCCCGCCCTGCCCGAAGGAAAGGCTTGCCAAACTGCCTGCATTTTGCAGGTCTGCCGCGCTGGGCAGCTCCCCCGCCGCGCTCTTCAGCCCCGGCGCCAGCAGAGCCGGGGTGCCAAGGCCAAAGCTCTGCGCGGCATTCAGAATTGCCTGCCCGCCCAGCAGCTGGCCCAGCGCAATAAAGTAACAGTTACAGCTTTGTTCCAGCGCGCCGCGCAGGTTGACGGTGCCGTGCGCCCGCCCTAGCGCACAGCGGAAGGTTTCCCCCGCCGTCTGGATGCTGCCGGTGCAGTCATAGGTGAACCAGTCCAGCCCCTGGGCATAGGCCGCCGCAGCCAGCACCACCTTGAACACCGAACCCGCGCTGAAAGCGGACAGACTGCGGTTAATGAGGGAGGTATCATCGGCGCGGATGCTGGCGGCGATATCATCGGGGTCAAATTCCGGCATACTGGTGCTGGCCAAAATTTGCCCACTGCCCACCTGCATGACGATGATGCAGCCTTTGCTCATATTTTGGGCGGCAATCGCTTCGCAGGCACGCTGGATGTTAGCATCCAGCGTGAGGGTAATGGCTGTGTTGGTACCGCGGGCGGTGGTTTGCACCTGCGGCGTGGTACCCGCCAACAGATCCCCGCGGGCAGTGGTGGTGCAAAGCACGGCCTGGGCGTCCCCCGCCGCGGCCAAAAGATCATCATAGGCCTTTTCCAGCCCGGTCATACCGTGGCCGTCCCCATCCAGGTAGCCGATCAGGTGACGGGCGATGGGGGTTGGCAGATAGCGCTGGGCATCCGCCACCATGAACACGCCGTTTGCGGACAGATCATCTTCCACTTCAATCAAAAACGGGGTGATGCTGTTGCGGCGGGCATACAGCTGGGCCTGCTGAGCAAACGGCACAAAGGGAAACAGTGTGGCATAGCTGGAATCCCCCGGTATGCAGAGCGCGTACCACCGCGGAGTAACGCCGGTTAGGGGGCGGCCTATCCTATCATAAAAATTGCCGCGCCGGATGGGGAGCACGGTTTCGCTGACGGTCTGTGCCGCCGCGCTGGCGGCATAGCTTTGGTCCGCCGCGATCCAGAACACACGGCAGAGCACCAGCATCCCTGCACAGAGCATGGCGGTGCAGAGGACAGCAAGGCGGCGGATGCTCATGGGCGTGGTTTCTCCTTTCCTAATATGCTGCACCAAGTGCATGGTATCAGCCACTTGTTGAAGTATCGCCCGCTGCCGCTGGTTTTATGCTTTCTTTTCTGTCTTTTCGGGTGCAGCAAAGCATTGCAAAAGATTTTGCAGTGGAATTATTGACAAACGATAATTCATGTGGTACGCTGATGATAGCAAAATTATTGTTTTATTATAATTTTACTTTTGATTTTTGGTTTGCAGAATGATAAATTAAATCAAAGGCAATACCGCATAATTCTAAGTGCCGATACGGCGAGCGAGTTGCGGCAGATGCCAAGCCAAAAGCGCAGATAATACTGGATGCTGCAAAGGTGAGCGCCGCCAGTGGCGGAAACAGCGAACCGAAGCAGGGGCAGCGGTCGCAGAGTGCGAGGGGCTTTTGCCCCCGAAGCACGATGCGGGTACCGCAACCCGACATTATCGAGCATTTTGGCAACGCAGATGCCGTGCCGCAGCTGCCGGAGCGGTGCTTAAGCCGCAAGGCGGGAATTGTGCGGTGTTGCCCAAGCAAAATCAGAAAGGATGTGGAAGCGATGAAGCGTTTCCGTGTATTTTATGGCGGGCTGGCGGGGCTTGCCGCGGCCTGTGCGCTGGGGGCATGGTTCGCACCGGTCGAGGCCGGGTGGCTGGCGTTCCCCTGGGTCAGCATCGGGGCCGGGCTGCGGGTGCTTTCGTTAAGCGGCAGTGTGGGCAATGTGGCGGCCTGCGGGCTGTATGCCCTGCTCTGCCTGCTGCCCGCCGGGATTGCGCTGCGGGATATCCGGCACCACTGGCCGCTGGTTGGGTTCAGCGCGGTGCTGGGGCTTGCGCTCTATTTTCTCATCAATCCGGGGCTGCTGGCCCAGCGGATGGGCGGCCTGCCGCAAGAAGTTGTCGTGGCCATGCTGGGGCAGCTGATTTGGGCCGTTGCGCTGGCCTGTGCCGTCTGGCTGCTGTTGGGGGCGCTGCATCGGCGCAGCCTGAACACCAGCAGCCTGCTGCACGGGATGCAGATAGGGCTTTGCCTGCTGGACGGCGCGTTTGTTGTTTCCGTGTTTGGCGTGGGGGTGCTGGATCTGCGCGGGCAGATTGCCGCCGTGCGGCAGGCAAACACCATGCTGGACAATACAGCTTTCGGCACGCTGAACCCCACCGCTTTATTTCTGGTCTGCGGCTGGCTGGTGCAAAGCCTGCCTGCCCTGCTGAACCTTGGCATTGTACATGGGCTGCTGCAGCTGGTTAAGCTCGCCAAGGTGGATCGTTTTGCCCCCGGCATGACACAGGCCGCCGCGCACTGCGGCACACTGGCCGGCGGAGCTGCGGCGGTGGATGTTACAGTACAAGCAGTGTTTTTGGCAGTACAGCTTTGCGCCGCCGGGCAGCTGCACCAGCTGAACAGCGGGCTGCACATTGCCCTGCTGCCCGTTCTGTTTGCGGTAGCGGCGCTGCTGTTCAGCCGCTGGCTGGCCGAAGGCTGCGCCCTGCGGGAAGAAAACGAGGGGTTCATCTGATGGCGATCAAAGTGTATCTGGATGAACAGCTGCGGGCACGCGGCATAACGGCCAAAGAACTTTGCGCCAGGGTGGGCATTACCGAAGCAAACCTTTCCATCCTGCGCAGCGGAAAAGCCAAAGGTGTGCGGTTCCACACCATCAACCGCATCTGTTACTATCTGCAATGTGATGTTGGCGATATTTTGAAATTTGACGGCGAACTGGACGAAGGTGATTGTGATGAAACGTAATATGTTATTCGGTGCGGGTGCCGCTGCCCTGGCCTGCCTGTTGGGCGGCTGCCAGCTGGCGGTACCGCAGGGCGCGGCAGGGCAGGATACTTTGATCGGCGGGTACGCCACATGGGAGAGCATCCCCTATTTTTCCGAGCATTTTCTTTCCGGTGATCGTTCCCCTGCCCGTCTGTACGCGGACTGGAGCAGCGCCGACCGGCCGGATGGTGCGCAGTGGCGGAATATTTTCCCCAATGTGACCGGTTATGCGCTGTGCCAGAACACGGCGGAGGAGGACGGCGATACTGTTTATCTTGGCAGTGGGGCCGACCCGTATTTCAGCGGCCTTGCCTACAACAGCGCACACAACGGCAGTGAAACCACCGAGAGCATGACCGGCACGCTGTATGCCGATATCAGCCAGATTGGTGGAGATATTACCGGCTTTACATTCAGCCCGGTATACCAGACAGCGGACGGGCAGATCTACCTGGCGGAGGGCCAGCGCGTAACCTGCAGCACGCAAAATCTGGAAGATTCCAGCCTGTCCCTCTCCGTCAGCGCGGCACAGACCGAAAGCAGCAGCTGGGACGGCACCAGCAAAACCGAGCAGGGTTTTACCGCCAAACTTTCCTTTTTGTATGCTGCCCAGGCGGTGCGGGTGCTGCAGATGGATACGGATTATGGGGTATTGGGACAGGCCGACTACCCCGCCGCTGCGGTGCCGGAAGAGCTGAAATTTTTGCCGGGCGCTGAATTTATCCTGCTGGAAAGCCGCAGCACGGATACCGCCGGAGCTGGGCACACAGCGCGGCAGATCATTGGGCGCGATGAGCTGGAAGATTACGGGGCGGACGGGCAGATGAAATATGTGACCCTCTACCTGCGCGGAGACGGCCCGCTGGCCGAAGTACACGCCATTGCCCTGAAAGGTTAAGGTGTATCTGAAGCCAAAGAAAATGACGGATATTTCGCAAACACAAGCAGGATTTAAGGCAAAGAGCCTTGGAATCCTTTGTGGACTCCAAGGCTTTTTAACGCAAAATTCGGCGGTGCTTGTAAATTTTCAACTTTTCAGATAACCCCTAAAACAGACCACAAACAACACCACCCGCCGGGCGTGTGGGAAAGCAGCGCAATGCTGCTTTCCCTGCCCCGGCAGGTGGTGTTGTTATTTTTATTGTTGTGTTTTGGCCGCTTTGTGCCGCAGCCAGGCAGTGACCAGAAAAGTGATGGCAATGCAGGGCAAAAAACCGAGCGCATCCACGCCGACATCCTGAATCATTCCGGCGCGGCCCGGGATAAAGAGCTGGTGGAATTCATCAGTGCCCGCATAGGCGGTACAGGTCACAGCGCTGATCAGTGCTTCTTGCACAAGCTGTTTGGCCCCGCCCGCTTTGCCTGCGCTGCCAAACAGATGGACGGTGACGGCGGTGCTGACACCGAGAGCACAGTAAATATAAACATGTGCCCACTTGCGAATGTTGGCATTGTCGTTCTGGCTGCTGAACCACTTGGGGGTCAGGCGGTGAGCCGCGGTGGATTCCACTTTTTCCGTTATCTGCTGGCTGAGGGCAGAGGAGCTCTCCCCCGGCTGGGCGGAAAACAGAAAGATTGCCGCCATGATGGCCAATGTAACGCACAGCATCACCGCGCGCACAAGTTTCAGCTTATTGTTCTGCTCCGGCATTCCCGTACCTCCGCGTTCCATCGTGCCATCATGTACAATACACATGGCATACTTGAAAAGCATACCAGTTTTGCGGTGCAGAATCAAGCGAAAAAAAGACACATCCGCATGGATTGTACGATGTTATATTTATTTTATCTTTCACTTTAGGCAACACCGCACAATTCCCGCCTTACGGCTTAAGCACCGCTCCGACGGCTGCGGCACGGCATCTGCGTTGCCAAAATGCTCGATAAGACATCCAGTATTATCTGCGCTTTTGGCCTAGCAGCTGCCGCACCTCGCTCGCCGTATCGGCACTTAGAATTATGCGGTATTGCCTTTATTATTTATTCATTATTCTTTCTCATCCCCCACCCCCGGCCCCTCTCCTTCCATAAAAAATTTCCCGATATTTTTTGCCTTCCCTTATTGACAAACGCCCCTGTTGGCAGTATTATAATGTTAACATATGAGCAATCATTCATATGACAAAATGTTTGATACCGAGGTGATACTCCCAATGCCTGATACCAAAAAGTTCCCGCAGCCCGCCACAGCACCGGATGGCTTAGCCAACGCCCTGCCTGATGTTCCGGTATGTGACCCAGACTGCCACGGTGAGCCGGATATCGTTGCCAGGCTGCGCAGCGATCTGCCGGACGATGAGGTTCTGTATGACCTTTCGGAGCTGTTCCGTGTGTTTGGGGATACCACCCGCATCAAGATCCTGTACGCGCTGTTTGAGAGTGAGCTGTGCGTAGGCGATTTGGCCCAGCTGCTGGATGTTTCCCAAAGCGCCGTCAGCCACCAGCTGCGGCTGCTGAAAGCCAGCAAGCTGGTCAAGTTCCGGCGGGACGGAAAAACGGTGTTCTATTCCCTGGATGATGATCATGTGCGCAGCATGATTGCGCTTGGCATGGAGCATGTGGAGGAATAAAACGCCCCCAACTCTTGTTACCCCTTATTTTTCAAAAAATATTGATCATAAAACCAAAGGAGATATTATCATGCAGAAGAAATTCAAAATCGAAGTTGATTGTGCAAACTGCGCCGCCAAAATTGAAGATGCCGTTAAAAAGCTGCCCGGCGTGAACAGCGCTTCCGTCAGCTTTATGGCCCAAAAGATGGTTCTGGATGTCGATGATGATAAGTTCGATGCCGTGCTGAAGGATGTTGTTAAGACCGCCAAGCGTGTTGAGCCGGACTTTGAGATCGAGCTGTAAGCTCCTTGCATCAGCATTTTCGGACGGTTTCCAACCGCCTGAAAGTTTCGGAATCCATTCCAATCGGCGGACATGTGCCGATGCTTGGAATACCTTGCAAGCAAAAAAGCAGGTCCGAGTGCTGTCCAGGCATGAGAACATGCTTCTTTGCGGCAGGGTGGTTCCAAAGGAGGGGTGCAGGAGCGTGGCGCAGCCACACTGCGGCGAACCCCACCTTTGTAGCGTGGAGCTTTTGTGACACGCTCAGGGCGGTTTCCAACCGCCCTTATTTTTGCCCCTTTTTTCCTGACGAACACCCAAAAGAGAGGTCTTATCTTATGACAAAGAAGCATAAAAAGGCGCTGAAACGTATTATTATTTCAGTGGTGCTGTATCTGGCCATTATTCTGGCTTCCAAACTGGTGGCTATACCCTGGTATCTGGAGCTGGTGCTCTTCCTGGTGCCGTACTTCATCATTGGCCACGATGTGCTGCGCAAAGCTGTGCTGGGCATTGTTCACGGCGAAGTTTTTGACGAAAACTTTTTGATGGCCGTTGCCACTGTGGGAGCGCTCTGCCTGGGTGAGTTCAGTGAGAGCGTTGCCGTTATGCTGTTCTACCAGATTGGCGAACTGTTCCAGAGTTACGCCGTCGGCAAAAGCCGCAAGAGCATCAGCGATTTGATGGATATCCGCCCCGACAGCGCCAACCTGGAAACTGCCGACGGCACGGTAAGTACCGTTGATCCCGACGATGTGCCCATCGGCTCTGTGCTGGTCGTGCGCCCCGGCGAGAAAGTTCCCATTGACGGCGAGGTCATTTCTGGCGAAAGCACGCTGAACACCGCCGCCCTTACCGGCGAAAGCAAGCCTCGCTTTGTGCATCCCGGCAGCGAGATCATCAGCGGCTGCGTGAACGGCGATGGCCTGCTGAAGCTGCGCACCACCAAGCTGTACGGTGAATCCACCGTTGCCAAGATCCTGGACATGGTGGAAAATTCCAGCCTGAAAAAGGCCCGCGCTGAAAACTTTATTACCAAGTTTGCCCATTATTACACCCCCGCCGTCTGCATCGGCGCTTTGGTACTTGCCATTTTACCACCGCTGGTGCTGGGCGGCGGCTGGCTGACCTGGATCAGCCGTGCGCTCACCTTCCTGGTTATCAGCTGTCCCTGCGCGCTGGTCATCAGCATTCCTCTGAGCTTCTTCGGCGGCATCGGCGGCGCTTCCCGCTGCGGCATCCTCATCAAGGGCGGTAACTATCTGGAAGCACTTGCCAACACCTCCATTGCTGTGTTTGATAAAACCGGCACCCTGACCAAGGGCGTTTTTGCCGTCAGCCAGGTCAGCCCGGCCAACGGCTGCACCGAAAAAGAGTTGCTGGAACAGGCTGCTTTGGCCGAAAGCTTTTCCAGCCATCCCATCAGCAAGAGTCTGCGCGAAGCCTGCGGCGAGCTGGATGCCCGCCGTGCGACCGATGCTCAGGAAATTGCTGGCCATGGTGTCCGCACTATGGTGGACGGCCATGTGGTGCTGGCAGGCAACGCCCGCATGATGGACGACAGCAAGATTACCTACACCAAAAATACCGGCACCGGTACTGTGGTTTATGTGGCGCGTGACGGCCAGTTCCTTGGCTCTGTTCTGATCGCGGACGAAGTGAAGGAACACTCCAAGCAGGCCATTGCCGCCCTGAAAGCCCAGGGCGTGCGTACCATCATGCTGACCGGCGACAGTGAAGCCGTTGCCAGCGAGATCAGCGGCCAGCTGGGGCTGGATGAATACCATGCCCAGCTGCTGCCCGCCGATAAAGTCAACCGCGTGGAAGAGCTGCTGGCCACCAAGGGCAAGAACGATATCCTGACCTTTGCCGGTGATGGCATCAACGACGCCCCCGTGTTGATGCGCGCCGATGTCGGCATCGCGATGGGCGCCATGGGAAGTGACGCTGCTATTGAGGCCGCTGACGTTGTTCTGATGGATGACGACCCGGCCAAGATCAGCCTGGCTATGAAGATTTCCCGCAAGTGCATGCACATTGTGTACCAGAACATTGTATTCGCCCTTGCCGTCAAAGCCATCTTCCTGCTGTTGGGAGCCTTTGGCATTGCCAATATGTGGTGGGCCGTCTTTGCCGACGTTGGCGTTATGATTCTTGCCGTGCTGAACGCCATGCGTATGCTGATTGTTGAAAAGAACTAAGCGAGCGTTTTTTCCGGATCTTATCAAATAACATTAAGGCAATACCGCATAATTCTAAGTGCCGATACGGCGAGCGAGGTGCGGCAGATGCCAAGCCAAAAGCGCAGATAATACTGGATGTCTTATCGAGCATTTTGGCAACGCAGATGCCGTGCCGCAGCTGCCGGAGCGGTGCTTAAGCCGCAAGGCGGGAATTGTGCGGTGTTGCCTTAGAACATCCCGGAACGGTGTGCCGCCTGCTGTGGGCGGCTCCCATTCCGGGATATTTTGTTTCTTATTGGGAGCCTTCCTCTTTCACTTTGGGGACATGCTATCTTTTCAATCCAACCGATCCATATAAATCATGGTTGGATTCGGATCTCTGTGGACCTTTTCCTCCGGTCTTTATTGTTTTTTCTTCACTCTCCACTTCTCTGTTCCGGAAATTTCTCTTTACATAAAAAGCGCCTGTCTATTGCCGCCTACATACAAATTTTGCACTTATTACGGTACCAAAAGTGTTCTTTCCGCCTGCCGCTTTTTCGTTATTTTTACACGTATATGCAATTTTTGCAATGTTTTTAGGCGTTTTCTCGCAGTTATTTCTTTCACAAGGCTATGTAATTCCGCTGTATGGAATGGTTTTCCTCAATACGGAAAGCGCAACGCTTTGCAGGTTCCGGCAAGCGGAACAAAAATAATTCTAAATATTCTTTCTTATTTTTGTCAACCCCTGCAATGGTATCCCATATTAAAAAATGTTACACTAATTATGACATAATTGTGCATAGGGCGGCCCGCCTGCCGCACGGCACACAAACAGCAGTGCGCACGGCACTGCCGAAGAGAAGGAGATTATTTTATGGCAAAAAATGCGATCGTCGGTCAATCCGGCGGCCCCACCTCAGTCATCAATTCCAGCCTGGCCGGCGTTTATGAAAGCTGCAAGCGCCGCGGTGCAGGTAAGGTGTACGGCATGATGCACGGCGTGGCCGGCCTGTTGGAGCGCCGCGTCTGCGCACTGGATGACAAGTTGAAAAGTGCCATGGACATTGAGCTGCTCAAGCGCACACCGTCCAGCTATCTGGGCAGCTGCCGCTACAAGCTGCCCGACTGGCACACCGCCGAGGGCGAAGCCGTATACCAGAAGCTGTTCGAGATCCTGGGCCAACTGGATATCGGCTATTTCTTCTACATCGGCGGCAATGACAGCATGGATACCATCGGCAAGCTGGCTGATTACGGTGCCCATATTGGCAGCGATATCCGCTTTATGGGCGTTCCCAAGACGATTGACAATGACCTGATGGTGACCGACCATACTCCCGGTTACGGCAGCGCCGCCAAGTACATTGGCGTTGTGATGAAGGAAATCATCCGTGATGCCACCGTATATGGCACCAAGTACGTTACCATTGTGGAGATTATGGGCCGCAATGCCGGCTGGCTGACCGCCGCTGCCTCCCTGGCAAAGGGTGAGGACTGCGAGGGCGTGGATATGATCTGCCTGCCCGAAGTTCCCTTTAATGTAGACCGCTTTGTGGAAAAAGTGGAGCGGATGCAGAAAGAAAAGCCTTCCATCGTGATTGCTGTTTCCGAAGGCGTTAAACTGGCTGATGGTCGCTATGTCTGCGAGCTGGCCGACGATGTACACGCAGTTGATGCGTTCGGCCACAAAGCCCTGACCGGCACGGCACGCTTTTTGGCCAACACCGTTGCCCGCCGTCTGGACACCAAGACCCGCTGCATTGAGCTTTCCACCCTGCAGCGCTGCGCTGGCCACCTGACCAGCCGTACCGATATCACCGAGGCGTACCAGGTGGGCGGTGCTGCCGCCAAGGCCGCTTTTGAGGGCCACACCGGCGAAATGGTCGCACTGGACCGCATTTCCAACGCACCGTACCAGTGTACCACCAGCCTGCACCCCATCAGCGAGGTTGCCAACCTGGAAAAGAAAGTTCCGCTGGAATGGGTCAACGCCGACCACACTGCCATGCTGCCGGAGTTCCTGGCTTATGCTATGCCGCTGATCCAGGCCGAGCTGACCCCCATCTATGTTGAGGGCTTGCCCCACCATATCTACCTGCCGGAAACCTGATTTTTGCCGCGTAAGCCTCTACCTTGCGTGAAGATCGGTACTTATCGCATATAGAATATTGATTGGCCGCCGCCCTGATTGGGGCGGCGGTTTTTGTTTGGGGGATCTTCTAAAGTGTCAGTAGGGCGGCCAAGTCGGAGCGCCAGGTTAGAGATGCACTCTAAAAATATTGCTTTTTCTTCAAATTCTCCTGCACACAAAAATGTGCGGCCCCGCTGCATTCACCGCCCGGAGCCGCACATTTATTTTATATAATGTAATTAGGGCAATACCGCATAATTCTAAGTGCCGATACGGCGAGCGAGGTGCGGCAGATGCCAAGCCAAAAGCGCAGATAATACTGGATGCTGCAAAGGTGAGCGCCGCCAGTGGCGGAAACAGCGAACCGAAGCAGGGGCAGCGGTCGCAGAGTGCGAGGGGCTTTTGCCCCCGAAGCACGATGCGGGTACCGCAACCCGACATTATCGAGCATTTTGGCAACGCAGATGCCGTGCCGCAGCTGCCGGAGCGGTGCTTAAGCCGTAAGGCGGGAATTGTGCGGTGTTGCCTTAGTGAAAATAATTAAAGTTTTTCGCCAGGCCTTTTTTCAAAAAGGCCGAAAAGACTCCCCGTAACTGCCTTAATAGAACCCGTAACTCGGCAAAATCTTGGTGCTCTGCGCCCACAGGGTCGGCACGGGCAAGCCGGACAGAACGGGATAGAACCAGGCAAAGCACACCAGCGCCGCAATGCACAGCCCCGCGCCAATCTTTTTGGCGCGGTCCTGCCGCTTCATCTGCGTTAAAACCAGCACAATGGCCGTCAACGCAAAGACCGAGCTGGGGAAGTAATGGTACATGAAAGTGCAGCGCGATACCAGCATCCAGGAAAGCAGCTGGCTGGCGTACAAGATCAGAACGCCTGCTCCCTTTGCCGTGCCGCGAGCCGAAACCTGGCGCCACAGCAGCAGCAAAATGCAGAACAGACCCGCCCAGCAAATGACCGGGTTATAAAAACCCGCAATGCTGCCCTGAAGCCCAGCTTCCAGGTAAGAATTTTTGTAATACCACACTGGGCGCAGGTCCAGCAGCCAGGTGTACCAGCGGCTTTCAAACGGGTGGGTTGCTTTCAGGGTGGAATGGTACCAGTACATGTAGGTTTGGCAATCCCACCAATCCCGCAAACCAAAGGTAGGGTCTTTCCACCAATAAGGCAGGTAGGATGCAAGATAGATCAGGAACGGCACAACGATGTAAAACGCCACACCGCCCACAGCAGCCATCCGGAATTCTTTCCAGAAGCCCGGCTGTTTTTGCTTCCAGCGGGCATACAGCACACCCAGGTACAATACCGCAAGCCCTGCCCCGGCATAAATTCCGGTCCACTTGGATGCACACCCAAGCCCAAATGCCACGCCGCCCAGCGCCATGGGCAGCAGCGAGCCGTTTACGCCGTTTTGCAGCACGCTCTGGCAATACCATACCATAAAATATGCGCCTAACAGGATAAAGAACGTACCGTAAATATCGATTGTGGCAATGCGGCTTTGGGAAAATCGCATGAACCCAGCGGCAATCAGCGCACCTGCCATGGCCCCGGCCCAGCGTTTGTGGGTCAGACGGCGGGCAAAGCACCACATCAGCGGCACCAGCATCACACCGAACAGCGTTCCGGCACAGCGCCAGCCAAAGGCTGTCATTCCAAAAATAGCAATGCCCAGCATGATAAAATCTTTGCCCAGCGGCGGGTGGGTGGTTTCGTATGCCGTCATGCGGTGCAGCATTTCGTACCCAGTACGGCCATGATAGATTTCATCGAAATACATGCTGTTCAGCTGGCTGATGGTATCTGGCACTTCGCTCTGCTCATCAAACAGGGCATTGCCGCCCGTTACCGGCACCAGCGCACCGGTGGCATCCCGCAGGGCCAGTTCAAACATCTGCGTATTTTCAATCGTTGCGGTCAGGGTCTGCCCTGCCGGAGCCGTGATGGCCGTTTTGGTCCAGCAGAACGGCGTTGCATAGCTCAGTTCCTTCCGGTACAGCTCATTGCCCGCTGCATCCGTGATGCGCAGGCTGCCGCCGGTGGAAATGCCGGGGTACACCCAGATTTCCATCGCGTCCTGCTGTGGGGTAAAGTCGATGGTTGCCGTGCTGTCCGTAGCATCCACAGGGTTCTGCGGTGCTTTCATGCTGCCAAGGTAGGCAAAGCTCACCACAGCAACGATCAACGTCAGCGTTGCCAAGGCTTTCTTCTCTTTAGCCGTCCAGGCAGGCTGCGGATCAATGCGCAGGGTGCACAGTTCCAGCTTTTTCTGCACTGTTTTTGTTTTATCTTTTTCGATGGTTTCCACTTTTGCCAGTGGAGAAACCGCTCCATGGCGGCAGATGGCCCACGCGGTGAAAGCCAGCAGCACAAAGGCTGCCGTTTCGGCAAAGCCCACTGCCATGGCAAACTCGCGGCTGGTATCGCTGCTGAGCCACTCGTCATCGCTGCCTACCAGGGTATACACAGTTTCCAGGTTCAAGAAGCCCGTTATCGACAGACCAAACCCGGCGCCATACAGACGGATGTCATTCCAGCGCGCCGCAGCAAGCAGTACCAGCAGCATGCCCAGCACCAGGTAACGCTCGTGCATGCAATGGGCAAAGGTAAAAATCCCCACCGTGTAAAACGCTGCCAGCAGCAGCGGGGAAAACCGCCCCGCCCGCCAGCTGATGACCGCCAGCACCACAAGCAGCACCGTGATAACAGCGATGTTGAAAATGCCCAGCACTTTCCAGCTCAGGTTAAACACCGGGCAAGCATCCAGCGCCTGCCAGTTGCCGCCCAGCGCTGCAAACCAGTTGAACGCATTGATGGTGGCATACTGGTAGCCAGACGCCGTGGTGATGTACTTATCGATCAAGGACGGCACCAGATTTTTTGCCCCGTAAAACGGCAGGCCCGCCAGCAGCGGCGGCAGCAAAGCCAGCGCAGCACCGCAAAAAATCTGGCCGACCGATTTCAGCGGGCTTTTGCCATCCCGCACGGCATCCGCAATAGCCACCAAAAAGCAGACGGCCAGCACCGGCCCAGCCAACAGTGCCTGCGGCTTGATGGCCAGCGCCACGCCGTACAGCACCGCAGCGAGCAGGTAGCGGCGCTCTTCCAGCAGCCAGAAGCAGAGCAGCAGCGGCAGCGCAAAAGCCCCATCGATCTGCTTCCAGATGCCGGTATCAAACAAGGTCAGCGGGCAGAACGCCGCAAACAGCACCAAGCAGCGCTGTGCCCTGCCCTGCCCCATATACCGGCGGCTGATATGGTCCAGCAGCACCACAGCGGCACAATCACAGATTGCGGGGATCAGTGCCAGCAAAAAATAGGTCCAGCGGGATTCATAGCTCAGTTGGAGCGCCTTGCGCACCAGGCTGACCAGCCCCAGCACAAGGATGTAGCCGGGCGGGTAGTCCGCAAAATAATCGGCGCTGTAAAAGGCCGCGGGACCTTCGCTGGCCAGCTTATCCCCCCAGGCCACAAAGCAGCTCATATCATAGGTGTAGCCTTCAGTAACAAGGGCCAGCAGCAGGCGCGCGGCAAGCGCTGCGGCCAATATAATATACAGCGTTCGCTCTTTCTGTTTGGTTCTGGTATTTGTCATTCTGAACTCTCCAGATAATGCAGCGTATTTGCCGCTGCAATAAAATAAGGAACTGGAAGCAGAGGCAGATGCTTCCCTGTTTCCAATTCCTTTGTTTTGCCGTGATTGTGCAGTAATAATTATAGCTTGGTCAGCTGCGGGCCCTTGGCGGTGTCCATCACATTCCAGCCCAGCTCAGTGATTTTGGCGCGCAGAGCATCGGCGCGGGCAAAGTCCTTGGCCTTTTTGGCTGCGGCGCGCTCTTCCACCAGCTGCTTCACTTCGTCGGGGGCTTCCTCGGCCTTGCGGTTGTACATCAGGCCCAGCACACCGGTCAGCTCGTCAAACGTGGCGGCGGCCTTTTCCAACGTAGCCTTATCGGCAGCATCGGACATGGTGTTGATGTCCTTGACGAACTCAAAAATGGCGGCCAGAGCATCGGGGGTGTTCAGGTCGTCATCCATGGCGGTCTTGAACTTTTTGCGTGCTTCTTCGCACTTTTCAGTCAGGGCAGTGTCAGTGCCATGGGCATTGCGGATGGCAAAATCCAGGTTATCGCGGCAGGTGTACAGGCGCTCCAAGCTGTTCTTGCAGCTCTCGATCAGGTCCACCGTATAGTTCAGCGGCATGCGGTAACCAGCGGTGAGCATAAAATAACGGATCGGCTCATAGCCGTACTTATCGGCAATTTCACGCACGGTAAAGAAGTTGTTGGCGCTCTTGGACATCTTCTGGTTGTTGATGTTCAAAAAGCCGTTGTGCATCCAGTAATGGCTGAAGGTGCAGCCGTTGGCGCACTCCGACTGTGCAATCTCGTTTTCGTGATGAGGGAAGATCAGGTCCTGGCCGCCTGCATGCAGGTCGATGGTCTTGCCCAGGTGCTTACGGGCCATGGCGCTGCACTCAATGTGCCAGCCCGGACGGCCCTGGCCCCAGGGGCTGTTCCAGGAAGGCTCGCCCGGCTTGGCGGCCTTCCAGACAGCAAAATCTGCGGGGTCTTCTTTCAGGTCGTCATCTATCTGGCTGCGCAGTTCGCGGTTGCCGCTTTCCAGGTCGTCCAGGTTCAGGTGGCTCAGCTTGCCGTAACCGGGATCAGACTTAACGCGGAAGTAGACATCGCCGTTGTGGGCAACGTAAGCATGTCCGGATTCGACCAGGTCCTTGACGATCTTGATGATCTCACCGATATGCTCGGTTGCGCGGGGGCGCACGGTGGGGGTCTTAACGTTCAGGCCCTCGGAATCTTTGATGTACTCGGCCTCGAACTTGCGGGCAACCTCCTGCATGGTGGTGCCGTTCTCCTGGCCTTTTTTGATCAGTTTATCGTCAATATCGGTGATATTGGAGACATACAGCACCTTGTTGCCAAGGTACTCCAGATAGCGGCGCAGCGTGTCAAACACGATCATGGGGCGCGCATTGCCGATATGGATATAGTTATACACCGTAGGGCCGCAGACGTAAATGCGATAAACGCCCGGCTCCTGCGGGATAAAATCTTCCTTTTTGCGGGTCATGGTATTAAAAATCTGCATGGACAGGAACTTCCTTTCCCAACTTTGCTGGTACGGCGCGGCTAAACCTGCAAACCGTTCAGATTTATTATAGCCGCCCTGATAAGCGGTTGCAAGGGGGCAGCATCATTTTGCCTGCATAAAGCAGGAACGATTCTGCCACAGGTAGATGCAGCCGGAAAGTGCGGTAACGGCAGCAACGGCCCAGCACAGCACCTGGGTGGTAAAGCTGATAACCCCAACGCCGTCCGCCGGGGCGAGCGCCATGGCAAAGTAATAGAAGATGATGGTGACCATCTGCAGCACGGTTTTGACCTTGCCCCACATGTTTGCGGCAATGACGGTACCGGACTCTGCCGCAATCATGCGCACACCGGCCACAGCAAACTCGCGGAACATGATGATGGCCAGCACCACGGGGGAGCAGACACCGTCCACCACCATATAAATAATGGCGGCGGTGGTGAGCATTTTATCAGCCAGCGGGTCCATAAACTTGCCAAAGTCCGTTACCAGGTGGTTCTTGCGGGCCAGGTAGCCATCCAAGAAATCCGTAAAGCTGGCCACAGCAAACAGAATGCCCGCAATCAAGGCATACGTTGCATTGAACCGGAGCGTGCCCATATGGCTCATGGCAGCAAATACCATAAAGAACGGCACCATGATGACACGCATCATCGTTAATTTGTTAGGCAGATTCATGGTTTATTCCTCCACTTTGCTTTCCGCATAACCATAAAGATCATAAGTATCGGCATCGGTGATGGTAACGTTATAGAACGCGCCGGCTTCCAGCGGGGTATCTGCCGGGGTCATGATGCTGCCATCAATTTCCGGGCAGTCTGCTGCGGAGCGCAGCAGGTACATGCCGGTTTCATCGTCCACGCCATCGCAGATGCACTCATAGGTCTTGCCGACCTTTTCTGCTTCCTTTTCCGCGCTGATCTCGGCCTGCAGCTCCATAATGTGGTCTGCGCGGCGCTGCTTGACTTCCTCGTCAATCTGGTTGTCCATCTTGGCGGCCACGGTGTTTTCCTCGGCGGAATAGGCAAAGCAGCCCAGGCGGTCAAACTTGACGGTTTTGACAAAGTCGCACAGCTCGCTGTACTGTTCCTCGGTCTCACCAGGGAAACCTGCAATCAGGGTGGTGCGCAGCGTGATGTTGGGGATGGCCGCGCGCAGGCGGCGGATGGCATCCTCAATTTCTTTGCGGCCGCCGCGGCGGTTCATGTTTTTCAGCACCTCGTCATCGCAGTGCTGGATGGGCAGATCGAGATACGGCACAACCTTATTGTTGCGCACAAGGGCTGCGATGAATTCATCGGAGATACGCTCCGGGTAGGCGTACAGCACACGGATCCAGCGGATGCCTTCAATGGTGTTCAGCTTATCCAACAGTTCGCAAACTGCGCCGGGTTTGCCCCAGTCCTCGCCGTAAGCGGTGGGGTCCTGCGCCACCAGGATCAGCTCTTTCACGCCCTCCCCGGCCAGCCAGCGAGCTTCGGCAACACAGTCGTCAATGGGGCGGCTGCGCAGCGGGCCGCGGATGAGCGGGATGGCACAGTAATGGCAGCGGTTGTTGCAGCCTTCGGCAATTTTCAGGTAAGCATAGTGGCGCGGCGTGCTGATAACACGGGCACCGCCCAGCTCCATATCGCATTTGGGGCCATAGCTTTCCACCTGGCCCGCGCCGTTGGCGGTCAGGCGCTCCACAATGGCGGGCAGAGCGGCGTTGGAGCCAATGCCCACAACGGCGTCCACTTCCGGCATTTCGCTCACAATCTGGGTTTTATAGCGCTCAGCCAGGCAGCCGGTCACGATCACCTTCAGGTTGGGGTTCTGCTGCTTATACTGGCAGGCCATCAAAATGTTTTCAATGGCTTCCTCTTTAGCGGACTGGATAAAGCCGCAGGTGTTGACAATAATAATGTCCGCCTGTTCAGGGTCCGCAACCGTCTGGTGGCCCGCCTTGATCAGCGCGTGGCAGAATACATCAGCATCGACCTGGTTTTTGGGGCATCCAAGGGAAATAATTGCAATATTCATGTATGGTTGTTCCTGTCTCTCTTTTCAGTATGTTATGTTGGGCTCTGCCGCTTGCTTGGGCAAAATTCAGGCAAAGCTATCCGTTCGGTGCATTGATACCACAATGCCGCAGGAGCATTTTTTGCCCCTGCGGTGTGTACTTTTTTGTGTTACGCTTCGGTTTCTTCTGTCTCGGCATCTGCCAATACCTGGCGGATCACGCTGTGGGAGAACCCGCGCCGTGCCAAAGCGGCAGCTACCTGCTGCCATTTGCCCTGTGCCAGCTTTGCGGCATAGTGGCGTTCCACCAGTGCGCGGGCATTGGCCAGCTCCGGGTTTTCCTCCTCGTCCTCCTCGCTTTGGGCAAACAGAGCTTCCACCGCTTCGGCGGCCGCGCCGCGGTCAATGCCTTTGGCGTGCAGATCATCCAGAATTGCACGGCGGCTCTTGCGCTTGCGCAGCAGCTCCGCCGCACGGCGGCGGGCAAAACCGGCGTCATCCAGCAGGTTCAGCTCCTGCATTTTTGCCACGGCGGCGGCAGCGCTGTGGGGGTCAAAGCTGCGGCAGAGCTTTTGATAAAGCTCCCCGGCTGCATGGTCCCGCAGGGCCAGCAGGTCCATGGCTTTATCCACAGCCTTGCGGGTGTCGCTTTTGGTCTGCAGGTCATGGATCTGCCATTCTTCCAGCTCATCCCCGGTATGCAGCCCCGCCATGGCAAAGGTGTCCTCGTCCAGCGAAAAGGCAAACTCGCCGTCAAAGAACAGCGCATAGCGGCCTCTTTTTGTTTCTTTTACCTGTGTCAGCTTCGGCATCGCTTATTCGTCAACCATTATTTTAATAACGTTGTATCGGTTCATTTTCAGTACCTCACGACCTTTATACGACCTACGACCCGGTCGAGATAAAATCATTCAAACGGTCAGCAGCCGCAGAAAGCTGGGCTTGCCGCAGGTGGGTATACACCTCATGGGTGGTGGTGATGGATGCGTGGCCAAGAATTCTCTGCGCTTCCATTTCGCCAACGCCCGCAGCATACAGGGTGGAAGCCATACCGTGGCGGAACTGATGCGCAGACACATCCGCATCCCACGCCCCAGAGCCGTCCGAATGATAATAGCCCAGGGAGCGCCAATATGCGGCCCATCTGCGGCGATACTCAGACGAGGTAAAGGGCGTGGCCCGCCCAGAGGTAACATAGTCCGTGGGCGCTCCCTGATGCTCTAGCAGCAAGGGGCGCAGCACAGCGAGAATAGGCACATCACGAATGGCATTCTTGGTTTTGGGGGTGGTAATAACTGGGTTGCAGTTGCGCCACCATACAGATTTTGTGATATGGATAACCCCTGCATCAAAGTCCACGTCCTGCCATTGCAGCGCCATGCACTCACCCAAACGAATACCCGTATACATGAGAAGCCAGGCCACAAAACCAAAGCCCTCCGGGTGTGCTCTTACTGCGGCAAGCTGCGCGTCAGTGGGTGGCATGCGCACTTTCGTGGAGAGGTTACGCGGCACATCAACATAAGGGCAAGGATTAAAGTCGCCGCCAAAGTAGACAATCCAATGCCGGAACACGCTGGCAAGGATATCCTGATGGTTGCGCACGGTGCCCTTTGCATAGCCCTGATCCCCCAAGCGCTGATACCAGGCGGCAATGCGCGTCGGCGTTATTTCTTTCATTCGGTAGTCTGCCCATTCCTCCCGCGTGCGGGCGCAGGCTGCGAAGGAGCAGTACAGCGTGGAGGGTTTAATCTGCGTGCGGCGGAGTTTCATCCAGTCATCGTAGACGACCGAGAATTTCTCACCCTGGGCTTTCGTTTCAGCCAGGGCGGCTTTGTAGTCGTCAATTTTTTGTTCAACCTCGGCCAAAGTATGCCCGTAAAAATGCACGACCTTGCCGTCAATGGTTCGCTTGCGTTCCAACAGGCCATCGGCCCGGCGTTTACGCTGTCCCATACAGACACCTCCCGTCATACAATAACTCGGACTTTTAAGCACATCTTTCCTGATTTGTGCAAATTGCTAATTGAATTACAACCATAGGTTTTGTATAGTTGTATCAAAACAACCGATTCACACCAAAAAGGGAGCGGATATCATGCAAAAACTCACCGACCAAGAAATAGTGGAATTGCTACACAAGCTACCAAATAAAGCAGAATACCTCAAGTATTTGCAAGACCTCGAAGCATCGCAATCGCCGCAGAATATTTCTCCGGCGGGAGATGATGAATAATATCCAAGATTTCCGCGTCCGCTTTATCCAGCCCACCGGCCACAGTGCCGGTGGGCTTTTCTTTTTCGTCCGTCTCTCCTAACAGGTAGGCAGGAGTGGTGGACAGGGCCTCCGCCCAGACCGCAACGGTCTCGGCAGGCGGCTGGGTGCCATCCCGGACAAGATCACGAACATAGTAGGACTTTCTCCCCACCAATTCGGCCAGATGCGCCTGCGAGACCCCCCGCGCTTTTGCCCTTTCAAGCAATCGGTCAATTCGTAGCACTTTAAGACCTCCTATTTGTGCAAAACGTAGAATCCCCATAAAATTGAGGAAAATCGTTGCTTTCCTCAATTTTCTGGGGTAGAATAGAAGGCGTTCCAAGGCCAAACAAGACGAAATAAGGCACAAGGAACAAGAACAGGGCACAACGCAGCGTTACAAAGCGTTTTAAGACCTATTCAGACCTAGACAACCTGAATATAACATACTTTCAACCGCTTTGCAAGTCCGCGTTGCCCTTAATAAGGAAGGAGGGCGCAAATGGAACTGATTGAAAGCCGGGTCTACACCCGTGAGCAAGCGGCGGACGTTTTGCAGGTAAGCATTGCAAGCATCGACCGCTACATCCGAGAGGGCCGGCTGCCCGCCGCCAACCTTGGCGACGGACGAACCATCCGAATCACAGGCAAAGACATTGCAGCTTTCATCGAAAGCTGCAAGCAGTAAAAGGAGGACACCGAAATGCGAGAGCCCGAGGGTTACAGAGATGCGCTGGAGCGCGTCCGCCGGGAGGCAAAAGGCGAGCTAGTAACCATCACCGAAGCAGCAGCCATTACCGGGCTGCCCGTCAAGCGGGTCAGCTACGTCATCAGCGACTGGATCGGTGAACACAGGGGCCGCGTCATTCCGGCAACAACGCTGGCCCGACAGTTGGTCAGCACAGAGCGGAGGTACTAACGATGGCACACATTCTCAAGCTGGCGGGCACCGCAACCCTGGTTTACGGGATTGCATCGCTCGGATCCCTGAACATTCCCGGCGTGATTGCCGCCGCGTTGGCCCTGAACGTCATCTGCGGTGCGCTGCTCAAAACAACGGAGGTCAAAAATGGAAAAGTTCATTCTGAAAAATAAGAACGGTCGTCCGGTATTCATCCAGCAGAAAGGCAACCTGACGAAGCCGACAGTCCGGCTCACCCCCACGACATTCCAGTGGATCAAGATGCTTTCGAGCATGGCCGACACCGACATGGGCGACATTGTCGAACAGTGCGTCGCCTACGCCATCAGCAACATGGCCGCGCTTGACGAGAACGAGGAGGTACAGTGATGGAAATTTACATCAGCATCAGCGCAAGCACCCCGGCAGAGTACCGGGATGCCCTGAACGCCCTGAACGCGGGCATTCAGGCTCCGGCAGTTCCCGCCAAGCCCTCCCCTGCCCCGCAGGCAGCCCCCGTACAGGCACATGTGCCCACGGACGGGGAAATTCCCTTTGCCGAGCCGCAGACCCCGCAGCCGCCCGCTGTGGCCGCCCAGGAAGCAGCCTCCACCAAGCCGGTAACGCTGGAAGATTTGCAGACCACAGGCCGCAAGCTTGCGCTGGCAGGAAAGCAGGATAAGCTCGGAGAGATTCTGGGCAAATACAGCGTCCGCAAGCTTTCCGACATTCCCAGCGAACACTGGGCCGAGGCGCTGAACGAAATGGAGGTAAGCATCAATGGTTAAGACTGGAGATCGCGTCCGCGTAGCGGACAACAAAAACACCCGGATGATGCACGAAGCGATGCCCGAGTATTACCCGGAGCCGGGCAGCCTTGGCACGGTAGATAAGCTCACCCCCACCAACAAAATCTACTGGGTCAAGTGGGACAACCTCCAGGATGATCACCCCTGGGCTTTCCCCGGGCGCTGGCTCGAATTGGTGGAAGCGGAGCTTCCCAACATCACCGCAACCGTAAAGATCACCCGCAACAAGAAACGCACGCGAGTGGAAGTCGATGGCGAATGCGGGGAGGTTCTGAAAGCTCTCGCTTTTGCCACCGCAAGCGCTATCCACAACAGCGCGTCCACTGATGATGGCCGCAACTTCCTGATAGGGTACTTCAAAGCCGCGCTGATGGATGCGTTCGCAGACACGCAGGACGACGAAGCTACCGAAGCCCCCACACCGATGGACAATGTTCTCCAGGCCCTCAGTGAAGCGCTGGACGGTACCGTCGATAAGCTTGGAAAGGAGATACTCTAATGAGCGTGAAAGCACACCTTGTCCTCGATCTCGACGAGGATCTGCACACCTTCCATATTGAGTGCAGCGGCAGCAAGTTGGGGCAGCTTTACTGCCTGGCCCGTGGGGCGGCACACCTTCTCCACCTCTACCAGGAATCCAACAATGAAGCTATTGTAGCAGCTATAGCCGAGCAAACCTTGGAAGAGCTGGCTGAAATGGAGGCAGACGATGGCACCGAGTAAACACGCTTTGCTGGGCCCCTCCAGCAGTGCCATGTGGCTGGGCTGCCCGCCCAGCGCAAGGCTTACCGAGCACATGCCACACGAAACCAGCGTCTACGCGGAGGAGGGCACCAAGGCCCACTACCTATGCGAGCAGCTGGTCCGCCGCAGCGTTCCCGCCTGGATGGGGCTGCCCGCAGCACCCACACAAGATCTGCTGGATAACCCGGAGTACCCCACCGAGATGAAAAACGCAGCGGAACTGTACGCGGACTTCATCCACACCCTCTGGGTTGGCTTCCCCCACACACCCACGGTATGTGTAGAACAACACGTCAAGATGACCCGCTGGGTCCCGGAGTGCTTCGGCACCTGCGACTGCCTGCTGATCGGCGACGGCCTGCTCCATGTAGTGGATTTCAAGTACGGCGCAGGGGTTCCGGTCAGCCCGGAGGAGAACACCCAGATGATGCTGTACGCCTTGGGGGCATGGCAGCTCTTCCAGAGCACCGACGACATCCAGACCGTGCGCATGACCATCGTGCAGCCCCGCATCCAGAGCGAGCCGGAGACCTGGGAGATTCCAGCAGACCAGCTGCTCGACTGGGCAGAACGCACGCTCAGACCCACCGCCAAGCTGGCGTGGGAGGGCAAGGGCGAGCTGAACCCCGGCGAAAAGCAATGCCGCTGGTGCCGGGCGAAGGCACAATGCCGGGCATGGAAGGACAAGTACGGCCCGCTGGCCGACTTCATGACCCAGACCCCCGAGGCCAGAGACCCGCGTCTGCTGACTGACGAGGAAGTCGGAATGTGGCTGATCGCGGCACAGGGTATTGCGGAGTATGTGAAATGTCTGGAGGAGTACGCCCAAAAGCAGCTGCAGCAGGGACACTCAGTCCCCGGCTGGAAGCTGGTCGAGGGACGCAGCACCCGCCGGTTCACCGACCAGGATGCCGCCTTTAAGGCCATTGAGGCCGATGGCATCAGCGAGGCGATGCTGTACGAGCGCAGCCCCATCAGCCTGACGGCAGCCGAGAAGCTGCTGGGCAAGAAACGTTTTGCCGAGGTCTGCGGTACCTGGGTGGAGAAGCCCAAGGGCAAGCCCACACTGGCCCCGGAGAGCGATAATCGGCCTGCCTATGATGCCGCTGAAGGATTCACCCCCGCCAACGAATGAAAAGAAAGAAAGGACAAAACACCATGAACTCGAACGAAATTATTCTCCCCTGCCGCCTGAGCTACGCCAACATTTGGGAAGCCCGCCAGAGCATGGAGGGCGACAAGATGCAGTACAGCTGCTGCCTGCTGATCCCCAAGACGGACACTGCCACCATCCAGCGCCTCCAGAAGCTGATGACCAAGATCGAGAGCGAGGCAATCACAACCAAGTGGGGTGGCAAGAAGCCCGCCAGCTACGCGCACCCCCTGCTCCGCGATGGCGACACTGATCCGACCAAGGGCGGCGATTCCAACTACGCTGGCTGCTACTTCCTCAACGCCAAGGCCAATGCCGACCACCCGCCTAAGATCATCGATGCCCGCTGCAACCCGGTCATGGATCGCGATGAAGTGTACAGCGGCTGCTACGCCAACGTCAAGGTGAGCATTTATGCCTACAACAACCCCAAAGGCGGCAAGGGCATCTCGGCGGGTCTGGTAGCTATCCAGAAAACCAAGGATGGCCCGCGCCTGGGCGGCGACACTGGCACGGACGGTTTCGAGCCGCTCCCCCCGGAGGTTGAGGACATGCTGGGCTGATACCCGGCACGGAGGTACATCTTTATGATTCTTACGGTGGACTTGGAAACTTACAGTCCCCAGGACATCGGCAAGGTAGGAGCATACCGCTACGCGCAGGACCCGGACTTTGAAATTCTGCTTTGCAGCCTTGCCGTGGACGATGGCAAGGTGCGGATTTACGACCCCGCCTACGCGGAAAGCTGGTTCGAACTGAAAAATCTCCAGAACATATTCTTCGACCCCCGCTACACCAAGCGGGCCTGGAACGCCGCCTTTGAATGGTGGTGCTTAAGCGAATACTTCCACCTGACCCAACAGCAGCGTGAAGATTGGCTGGAGCAGTGGGAAGACAGCATGGTTCACGCCATGTACTGCGGCCTGCCCGCCAGCCTGAAAGACGCAGGCAAAGCCCTCCAGTTGCCCGACGACAAAGCCAAGATGCGGGAGGGCAAGGCCCTGATCCGTTACTTCTGCTGCCCCTGCAAGCCAACCAAGGCCAACGGTGGCCGCATCCGTAACCTGCCAAGTTACGACCCCGCCAAGTGGCAGATTTTCAGACAGTACAATATCCGCGACGTTGAGACTGAAAGACACATTGACCACCTGCTGGAGCCTTTCAAGGTGCCGGATTTCATCTGGCGGCAGTGGCGGGACGACGTGCGGATGAACAGCCGCGGGATTGCCACCGACCGTGAGCTGACCAGCGGCGCGCTTTGGTGTGGTGCCCAGTACAGTTCTGAGCTGTACCAGGAAGCCAAGCAGATCACCAACCTGGGCAACCCCAACAGCCCCGCGCAGCTCCTGGGCTGGCTGGAAGACAGCGGCGCAAAGCTGCCAGACCTGCAAAAAGCCACGGTAGCCGAAGCCCTGAAAGCCTCCCAGCCCGCGAACGTGCGCCGGGTTTTGGAGCTTCGGCAAGCCCTGGGGAAATCATCCCTCAAGAAATACGATGCCATCCAGGCGGCCACAGGCCCCGACGGGCGCATCCGCGGAACGCTGCAGTTCTACGGAGCAACGCGGACCGGACGCTGGGCAGGCAGACTGCTCCAAGTGCAAAACCTGCCCCGGACTTACCTCAAGCACCAGGATGAAGTGCGCGAGCTCATCAAGGCCAAGAACCTGACCGCGCTGGAGATGATCTACGGCGACGTCAGCGACGTACTGAGCCAGATGATCCGCACCGCGCTGATTCCAGAGCCGGGCAAGGTATTCATCGACGCAGACTTCTCCGCCATCGAAGCCCGGCTGATTGCCTGGGAAGCTGGCGAGGAATGGGTGCTGGACGTTTTCAGGACGACCGGCAAGATTTACGAGACCACAGCAGCAAAGATGTTCGGTATCCCAGTCGAAACCATCGTTAAGGGCAACCCGAACTACAGCTACCGGCAGCGCGGCAAGGTTGCCACTCTGGCCCTGGGCTACCAGGGCGGGGTGGGTGCCATGCGTCGGATGGATACCAGCGGCGCGCTGAAGGACCTGCCCGATGAGGAAATACAGGACATGGTCACCCGCTGGCGGCAGCAGAACCCCAAAATTGTAAATCTCTGGCGAAGCATGGAAGAGGCAGCACGGCTGGCGATCAATAACAAGCGCGGATGGGCCGTCATACCCGGCGTGTCCTTCCGCATGGAAGCAAGCACTACCGTCCCCTTCCCTTTTTTGACCATGAGCCTGCCAAGCGGGCGCAAACTGTACTACGCTGACCCCAAGATCACCGATGACGGGCACATCCACTACCGCGAACAGACCAACGCAGGCTGGCAGGACAGCGAAACCTACGGCGGCAAGCTGACCGAGAACCTGACACAGGCCATCGGCAGGGACTGCTTAGAGTTTGCCCTCGACAATCTGAAAGCGGCTGGGTACAAGGTAGTCTTCCATATTCACGATGAAGTGGTGGTGGAACACGGCACCGAAAACCCGGAAGCTGATCTCCAACGCATCCGAACCATTATGAGCCAGCCTGCGCCCTGGGCAAAGGGCCTGCCCCTCAATGCAGAGGGCTGGGTCGGGCAGTTCTTCACCAAGGACTGAACGGCGCAGGCAATGGTCCGAGCGGATAAGCGCCGGAAAGGCGGAGCCAGGATGCGCAGAGGCACGGATTTGCTTCGTAACGTGTGGGCGTCGCTGGGCGATGAGGCGCTGCGGAGTAGCAAAGCAGCACAGTGCATTGGCGCAGTTCGCTTAGTAAGGGCAAAGCGGGGCAGTGCAAAGCAACGAAATGCACCGGAATAGCTTCGTGACGCTCAGCACCGGAATGGCAGCGCCACGCATGGCTGCGGCGAGGTTTGGATCCGCGAGGCATGGGATATGCAGTAAGCCGCATGGCTGCGGCAATGCTTGTACCCGCAACGCGCCGGAAAAGCAAAGCCCTGTGCGGCTAAGGCATAGATATGCCAGGATTTGCATGGGAAATGCCACGCCTGCCTAGGCACCGCGACGCGCCGGATTGGCACAGAAAGGCAAGGGCAAGGGCTGCATAGCAAAGGCGAAGCAGGGCAAAGCCGTGGCGAAGAAGTGCAGTGCAAAGCACTGGAATAGCAGAGTATGGAGACGCTGTGGCGTGGCGATGATATGAGCTGCACCGGAAAAGCTACGCCTGCCCCGGACATGCATAGGCGAAGCATGGCTGAGCCAATCGTTGCTCCGCCAAGAGCATTATTAGAAATGCACTGAAAATCCCGGCTACGAACCGCAAGGGCAATGCACAGCAACCGATTTTACAAAAAAAAGGAGACAAATAAAAATGAAAGTACGTATTAAATTGTTGGAAGAAGCCCTGGGCAGCAGCCCCAGCAACGAAGACCTGATGGGCACTTACATCGCCAGCAAAGCCCCCACGGCGGACCTTACCTCGGAGGAAATCGACAACATCAAGGCCCAGAACGCCGAGGACCGCATCACAGTATTTCCCAAGCAGGCGGATGGCACACCGTTCATTTATGACTACCAGATCAAGGGAATGCTCAAGGATTCCTGCAAGGCGCTGGCGGCAGCTGGCAAGGCTGGGTACCCCGGCGGCAAGGCCTGCGCGGGCCTGAAAGCCTACAAAAAAGCCATCGACGGCCTGATTTTTGTGTACCCCCGCGAGATTCCCTACGACCTTCACGGCCTCAAGATGGGCTACTGCGAGCGCCCGCTCCGGGCCAGCACCCCGCAGGGCGAGCGTGTCAGCATCGCCAAGAGTGAGAGCGTGCCCGCAGGCAGCACCGCAGAGTTTGAGATTGAGTGCCTGGATCCCGGCCTGGAAGCTATGGTGCGCGAATGCCTGAACTACGGCACCAAGCGCGGACTGGGCCAGTGGCGCAACTCCGGCAAAGGCCGCTACGAGTGGGAGGAACTGTAAAATGACGAAACTTCCTGAAATCCATCCTTGCATCTGCGGCCAAACAGCCGGCCCTTTGCTGAACTGGGTACACCCTGTACATACCAAGGGATACCTGGTCGCCTGCACCCGCTGCGGGCGGGCCGGACACCTGGGCACCACCAAGGCACAGGCCATTGAGCGCTGGAACGCTGCAACTGACCCGGATAATACCGATAAACCCTGGCCCCATTTTGAAGATTTCCCGTTCCTGTATGAGGCCTACGAGGAGGACGGCAAATGACCTGGCAAGACTTCGCACGAATCGCTACAGCCCTTTACAACGAGTTACGCAAGCGCGGCTTCCATGAAAGTGACATCTGGACTTTGATCAATTTGTACTTCACCAGCGACGCATATCGCAATGTGCCGGAACCCAAGCCCGGCGAGGAGGACGACGCATGAACATAGTCGAAACCATCGGCACCGCCGCGGTGTTGGAACAGCTGGCGGCCCTTAAACTGGCCCGCAAGCTGCGCGGGGTGAACCCTACCCCAAAGACCGAGCAGGAATGCTGGAACGCTCTTCTTGAAGAAATAGCAGACGTTCAGGTTGCCGTGGAACAGCTCCAGCTCAAAGGAAGCCAAGCCTTTGCTATTGAAGAGACGGTCCGGGCAAAAACTCGTCGCTGGAAACAGCGCCTGCTGGCAAGGGAGGAAAACAACGATGAAAGCACATATCCCGGTAAACCGGAAAACCCGTGATGAACTGGAGGCCATCGGCCAAAAAGCCGTTGAACGCGAACGGCAGGACATTGCCACGCGGTGCCTGTACATTGTTTTGCTGGCCTGCTGGCAGGTCGGGCCAGCCCCCCGCACCATGCGCCGGATTAAGGCCTCCATCCCGGTGGTCACTGAGAAGTTCGCCGCTTACCGCACGGAGCAGCTGGCGGACCTCTGGGCCAAAACGCTGCTGGACGACGCAGGGGTAGACGTACCGGAGACCACAGAGCCATTATAGGAGGAACACAGCATGCGATTGAGCATCGGCACAAGCCGAACAGATAAAGTATGGAAGCAGGTGGACTGGACCTGGCCACGGTTCATCGAGGAGGCCCGCAGGCACCGCACCGTGGGCACCGAGACCCATGCAGAGTACATGGCCATGCCCCGCTCCAAGCAGGACCTGCTCAAGGACAACGGCGGCTTTGTGGCCGCTGCCTTGGCAGAGGGCCGCCGCAAGCGCGGCTGCTGCCAGACGCGCAGCATGGTAACCCTGGATATCGATAACGCCCCCAGTGGCACCACAGAGGAGCTGTGCCAGACCGTGGCGGGGCTCGGCTGCGACTACCTGATCTACAGCACCCGCAAGCACAGCCCGCAGCACCCGCGCATCCGGGTCATCATTCCCATCGACCGCCCAGTCAGCGCCGATGAATACCAGCCCATTGTCAGAGCAGCGGCGCAGACCATCGACCCACTGATGAGTACCCTGGACCCGACAACCTTTGAAGCTGAGCGCCTCATGTACTGGCCCAGCGCCAGCAGTGACAGTGAAACGGTCTTTCTCAGCGCCAGCCAGGGCAAGGCGTTGCCTGCGGATGCCCTGCTCGCTACCTACGCGGACTGGCACGATGCCGCCACTTGGCCCCTGTGCCCCTCTGAGCGCACGCCAAAGCGGCCAGGCGGCAAGCAGGCCGACCCCACCCAGAAACAAGGCCTGGTGGGGGCTTTCTGCCGGGTTTACGACGTACCTGCAGCGATGGACAAGTTTCTGCCGGATACTTACTCCGAAGCTTCCTCCGGGCGGTACACTTACACCAAAGGCAGCACCACCGGCGGCGCGATTCTGTACGATGACGGCAAATTCCTGTACAGCCACCACAGCACAGACCCCGCAGGCGGCAAGCTGGTCAATGCCTGGGACCTGGTCCGTATCCATTTGTTTGGCGAGCAAGACCTCGACGCGCAGCCGGACACCCCCGTGACCCAGCTGCCCAGTTACGCCGCCATGGCCGAACTGGCCATGCACGATCCGGTCGTCTACGGCACGCTATCCGAGGAAAATCTCCAACATGCCATGGAGGGATTCACGCCGGTGGAAGATGACGAGGCGGAGGACTGGCACAGCAGGCTGGAGGTAAACGCCAAAGGCCAGCTGCTCTGCACCAGCCAGAACATGCGGCTGCTGATCCACAATGACCCGCTGCTGGCAGGCAAGGTCTGGGATGATTTGTTTGCCCAGAGGCGCAAATGCACCGGTCCCCTGCCCTGGGACAAGCATACTGAAGAACGCTGGTGGACGGACAACGACGATGCCGGGCTGCGGTGGTACTTTGAGAGTGTACACCACCTCACCGGCACGGCCAAGATCGCGGACGCCATCGCGCTGGAGGCTTCGTCCGCCGCCAGAGACCCGGTGGTTGACTACCTCAACAGCCTGCACTGGGACGGAATCCCCCGCGTGGAAACCTTGTTCATCGACTACCTGGGTGCAGAGGATACCCCCTACACCCGCGCCGTGGCCCGCAAATGCCTGGCCGCAGCCGTGACCAGAGCGTTCCATCCAGGGGCAAAATACGACCAAGTAGTCATCTTTTCGGGCCCTCAGGGGATCGGTAAAAGCACTTTAGTGTCCCATTTGGGGCAAAAATGGTTCTCTGACAGTCTTACTTGCTTCGGAACCAAGGACGCCAGAGAGAGCATCCGCGGGGTCTGGCTGGTGGAGCTGGGCGAGCTGACAGCGCTGGACAAGGGCGAGAATGAAGCCGCCAAGCAGTTCATCAGCCAGCGCGAAGACGTCTACCGCCCCAGTTATGGCCGGAATACAGTCAATTACCCACGCCGGTGCATTTTCTTCGGCACCAGCAACAAGATCGAATTCCTGCGCGACCCGACAGGCAACCGCCGATTCTGGCCCATTGATACCTACAAGCACACCCCAGAGTACGACATCAAGGTTCTGGGCGAGGACCACTGGCTGCCGCAGACCGCCGTGGATCAGATCTGGGCGGAGGCAGTCGAGCTTTACCGGCAGGGCGAGCCGTTGTACTTTAAAGGCGAGCAGGTCGAACAGGCGCAGGAAGTGCAACAGGAACACATGGAAGCCGACCCCTGGCAGGCCAAAATTCAGGCTTTTCTGGAAGCCGAGGTGCCCGTCGATTGGCGCACCGGATGGAATGCCGAGAGGCGCGAGCAGTGGTATGCAGGTACTCTCGTGGATAAATCTTCGATCAACACGGCACCGCGAGATTATACCTGCGTGGCAGAAATCTGGGAGGAATGCTTAAATGGTCGGATCGAACGAATCACCACACGGGAGCAAAGACGCATCACGGCCAGCCTGGAGGCCCTGCCAGAGTGGGAGAAAACCAACACGGTACAGCGCTTTGCGCCTTACGGCAGGCAGAAAGCATGGCACAAAAATCCATATCCCGTCGGTTGACGCTGAGGGGGTAAAAGTTGGTTGACATGGTTGACGCGGTTGACGCACTCGGTTGACGCAGATTTTACGATTTATCGTTATTATATTATTATGTCAACTAATGTCAACCAAATATTACTATAAAATATAAATAATAAATAAAGAAGGATTATACCCGCGTATACACACGTATAGGGTCTAATAGGGAAACTGGTTGCCACGGTTGACAAAATACCGAGGGAGAAAGAAAAACACATGCGAGAAAACGTCATAGAGCGAGCGCTCCGGGATGCCATCAAGAAGCAAGGCGGATGGTGCCTGAAATTCGTTTCACCAGGCACAGCAGGGGTGCCTGACCGAATTTGCCTGCTGCCCGGTGGGGTGATTGCCTTTGCGGAGCTCAAGGCCCCCGGCAAGCACATCAAGGATGGCAGCCTGCAAGAGTTCTGGGGCAAAGAGCTGGACCGAATGGATTTCCACTGGTGCGAAATCAACACCACGGAGGATGCCAAAGCTCTGGCCCGGTACCTTGGCAATTTGTCAAGGCTGCGCACCGGAAAGACTAACTATTAAAAGTCAAGTCCTGAAATGAGGAAATTGCAAATCAGTCTCC
>OLOQ01000488.1_pt1 | contig 45831 bp, 35 predicted proteins | sample 1673101 | NCBI WGS metagenome assembly OLOQ01 (sample SAMEA3136754, study PRJEB25190) | human gut metagenome | biome: human gut; feature: human-associated habitat; material: faeces | place: Austria | collected 2013 | reverse complement strand
AAAAAAATCAGTTCGGTTTGCAAATCCATATTCATTGAAGCGTTCAATTTTTGAAATCAATTCGGAATTGCTCACATTGAAATGATAATTTTTGCTTTCCATTTGCTACCTCGATTCTATTTGAAAAACGGGACGTCCTCACCCCAAAAGGATGTCCCGCAAAAAATTAGTCAGCTAAAAACTCAAGATCATTTGAATCATAATGAGAAATTTTTTGTTCCGGAACAGTGCTGGATATTTCTTCTGTTTCAGAATTTTCTTCTACGTCATCAGTTGATTCTTCTGAAGGTGCAGAATTTCCGGTCGATGGTGAAACTGAATTTTTCAACTCAGGAGAATAAGTGCTCTGCAAAAACTTCCACATCTCTTCAAGATCTGGCTTTCCATTTTTGCTTGCAGACTTCAAATAAGCTAAAGTCTCTTCGTAACTTTCTGTCTGATACTGAACAGTCAAACGTTCCTCTTCTGCCATAAGTTTATTGAGTTTATCCTTTGTCTTTTTGATTTCGGTCTGAACCTTTTTTAACTTTGCTGTTGTTGCCTGAGTTTTTTTTCTTTCCATTTTAGTTACCTCACTTTTAATTTTTTATGAAACACAGAATAGTGATTCTGCATTTTTCTGATTATTTTGAAATGTGTGGTGTGAAAATAATTCACTATTTTTGTATAGGGACAGTCTGTGATGCACGATAATGGACTGTGCAGCGTGATGATAATTTGCTTTGCACTGCAATTTCTTCTTGCGAATGAAAAAAAGTAAACTGCTTAATAACCTTAAGATATTTCTCTTTATTGAATGGCTGCAGTGCCTGCAGTACAATGGCAGAGCGTATTTTTTTTGAAAAGAGGCGCGGAAGATCGAGCATCCTGGCCCTTAATATTTTTCCGGTTGATGTATCGAAAAGTGCTATGAATAAATTTATTCCGTACTTACAATTCGGAAAAATAAATTGTTTGCTCTGCCATGTGTCTAAGTATGGAGAATATGAGATACTGCACCAGTCAGAAGATCCAAAGCGAAAAGAGATAAACATGATTTTTGAAAATTCTGTAATTCGAATTTCAAATTTTTTTTCGAATCCATCCAATTCTTTCAAAGAAGGATTTGTTCGAAAAATAAGAAGCACTGCACCAACCTCATCAAAATGTATATGCGTACTATCTGGATAGCCGATGTATTTTCTGATACTGCTGGATGGAAATTCATCTGCACATCTATTTCTCTTCTTCATAAAAAATCGTATTTACAGTCTTGGTGTTTTCTTTTTCTTTGGTTTTCTCTTAGCAGTCTTATTTACAACTTTCTTTTTTTCTGAATTCGCTTCTAGTTCTTGCGGAAGTAATTTTGTTGCAAGCTCTGGAAAAGCTTTAACTATTTTGGGATCTAGGACAGCTGAGTGTTCCTTAAAGAGATCAAACATTTTCCGCATACTTTTATCCGGATGAAAATTATTCGGATCGGATTCTTTCCAATCTTTGTAATGGCCAGAAAGATGACTCTTTCTTTCATCTGTTATTTCAAGCCCATAGTGTTGACAAAACATAATACTCATAACATCAGCTTCAAATTCTTTTTGATGCAAATTTGTATTCAGAGATTCTTCGACAGATCCATGTGCAAGAGCGTGTCCGAATTCATGTGTTAATGTTGAGAAAGCAGCGGTATCCTGTAAAGTTGAAGCAATATGAATTTCGTGTTCTGACGGACTGTGATAGCCATAAAGGGAAACTCCTTTAATATTTTGTTCCTGGTCTTGCAGAAAAACTTTAAGCCCAAGATTCTCTTCACAGTATTCTTTTAATATATTTGTGCAGCTTCTGTGAAATTCAGATGGAATTCCACGGTCAAGAAGCTTTGGATATTTTTCCGGAGGAAAGTTTGTCTGCGTAATATCAAATGTATATCCTTTTTTGAAATACGAAAGCTTCTCTCCTTCTATTTCTCCGACATCATAAGCGGCCTGCTGTTCTTTGGATGCTTTACTATAAGGAATATCTCCATCATCTGTTTTTAAAATAGTGATCGGTGTATGGACGTACACTTCCATTCCATGCTCACCTTTTTTTACAGAGTAACCAAGTTCTTTCCAGGCTTTAAAGGATTTACAGAGTAAAGCTCCTCTTTGCTGTTGAGCAATGAGCATCATGTTGCGTGGTGAATAAGCGTAAGAAAATTTGCTGGAGAACTGTAAAAATTCAACAATCTCTTCCGGATTTTGATTCCATCCATTAATAATCTCATTGATTTTCTTATCCAGACTTTCTAATTCCTCTGATCTGTTTTTTTTCTCTTCGGCCATAATGTACACTTCCTCTCTAAGTTATTTTAGTTTGCTTGTTTCATATAAAACTGCAACATAAGACATAATTTTTCCGGTGGAAGAGTTAAACAATCTTTGATCTTCTTTTCCGGGATATGCCGATTCATAGCTTCTGTGATGTTTGATACTTCATCTTCGGAAAGTTCGAGTATATATCTTCGGATAACATCTTCCAGATTACCGGAAAGATCCCAAGACTGACGTACATCATAAACAGAAATGGTTTCTGCGGCAGATTCTTCATCTGCCTCCGAGGAGGATGTGTTGTCTGACGTATCATGAAGTGCAGAGTTCATTTTTTCGTTGACAGCATTCTGTAGTTTTAAAGTGGCACTATCATCTTCCAATTTTTTTAACTGTTGAAGCAAAAAAAGATTTCCTTGTGAGCCATTTAGTTTCGGATCATCCAGATCCAGAGAACAAAATTCATCTTCGCTGAGTTCGAATAACATGCCGGAAGATTTCCCTTCTTTTAGATCATCGCGTATTTTTTCTTGAAGATCCTCATTTGGAAAATAAAATTTCTCCTGGTGATTTACTGTATGCAGGTTTCCGTTTTTATCACGGAAAATTTCAACTGGATGTGTATAAGGTCCATATTTTTTTGCCTTTAAATAAGAGGGATCATGGAATGGCTTATATTTTTTGTCGATAATTGGTTTACTTGCAAATGGAAGAATGATGCAACTGTCTTTATCCATTTGTGCAACTTCATTTGCATCCATAAGGGAACGCTGCAGGCGATCGTAGCTTGTGCTGCTGCTTCCGTTTTGACCGTATGAAACGCTACCGGATGCCTTTTCGATTGTGGCAGCACCCAACATTTTACTGATAGTTTCCTGGGTATCATACGCACCACGGCCGGAACCAAGAAATAAAAATACAGCACAGGAATCCATGAATACTTTCCATCCGTCACCCTTGTACATGGTCTGCAGCTGACTAATTGATTGCAGGAACAACATGACAGCAATGTTACGAGATCGAAGGGTTGTGATTAAATGTTCAAAACCTTCCGGCCGTAATCCGTTGGCAAACTCGTCCATCCAACACTCAACACGAATAGGAAGAACACCATGGTAATTCTGATCTGCTTCTACCAAAAGTTCATCGAACAGCTGTTGATAAAGCATATTTCCCACAAAATTGTAGCTGCTATCGTTTTCTTTTAGGACAAGAAATAATGCTACTTTACTTTTTCCATCCCTGTGCCAACCGGTTCCCAGTTCCCATAAGTTCATATCATCTGCTTCAAAAATGCGCTGAATAGATTTTGAATAAAAGAACTTGAATTTTCCATTTAAAATTAAAAGAATGGAAGCAACTGTTTCGGGCGCACCTTCTTTTAATTTACGATAATCTCTGACAGCTGGATGATCTGGATGCATATCTGCTAATGCGTCCATTAATAAAGATAATTCTGTGGACTCTTCTTCATCCTCAGAGCGAGGTGGTACTTTTTTACTTTCCAGCTGTGTGAGCTTTGTTATCTGATTTAAAGTTTGTGTATCATATACAGGTTCCCATTTTAAACCGGCTTCTGCAAAAATCTTTTTTTTATCTGGTACAGATACAGCCCACACGAAATAAAAGAGAGACTGCAGATAAAGAGCGCAACCATCATCCCAGAAAGGGTCGCCTTTTTGGGCATCCGGGGGTTCCACAGACTTGAAAATATTCATAATCAATCGTGGAATATCATCTTCTGTTCGGATATAAACAAAAGGATTGTATCGATCAGAAGATTCCATGTTTTTTAAGTTCAAAACACGGATCTGATAACCGTTCTTTTGCAAATAGTTTCCATATTTTTCCACAAGTTCACCTTTAGGGTCCATGAATAAATAGGAAGAAATACATTTCAAAATATTTGGAGCAATCACAAATAATGATTTACCGGTACCAGGAGCACCGACAACAATCATATTATTATTTGGAAAGGATTTCGAACCGGATAAAGCCTGATTTACGTGTTTGGAAAGAATGCGGTTATTTTCCGGATGCTCAAGATCGGCCATGCGTTTATTTGCTGTGTCCGGATCATCCCATTCTGCAGAACCATGTTCGATGTCTGAATGTGTGTTGCGATGCGTATCCAAATAAAACGCAAGAAAAAATACCCATCCGGTCAGACCACAGCCCATACTAATCAATGTGTACTGATTAAAACAGCGCCATGGATGATTCATCCATGACGCTGTTTTAAAATTTATATCATTACCAGGTTCACCCAAAATACCTGCAAATACAAGGCAGATTAATTCGACCAAAATAAGAATAAGCACAAAATTTTTAATTGGAATCTTTTTTTTCGTTATCATTTTTTCTCCTTATATTAAAGTTTTAAGTCTTTTTTTCTTATAGGGGAAGATTTAGGCTTGTGTTTAGAAGCAGGGTTTTGAGAAAACTTTAAAATCTTATTTTGCTTATGCTCAAATTGTTTTTTTATATTTTTTCGCCGAACTGGATCATAATAAGATAGTATTTGCTCTCCTTTTAAATTCAATAAAGGATTCGATGTTGGGGAATCATTTTTAAAAATTTCATATTCCTTTTGGGGATCAATTGCTGAAACAAGAGTTTTTCCGTCATCAGCAATGGAAAAAAGAGGAAGTTTGATATGCAATTTGGAACCAGGAATACGAGAAATAAAAGTCTTGTCATCCATAATATCATCAACAAGGCTACGATTAATGGTAACGGGAAAAGCTTCCTCTTGAGCAGAAACATCTGGAGAACTTTGTGAAACAGTTTTTTCCATAGATTTTGCTTTTGAGGATTGCTTTTGAGGAGCTTCGGGCGGAGTTTCAGTTTTTGCATACGGAATATAATCTAAACGATGTGTTTCGTCAGAGGATTCTGTATATTTGGAAAATTCTTTTCCAGACAGACTGCCGGAAGGAGTCTGAAGAATCCCTTTTTCATCAGGACGATAGACATTATAATTTTTTTCTGGATCAAGAAAAATAATAAAGCCTTTACCATTGTCAACGGAAAGAGCTTCCTGAAGACGAACATATTCTCGATCACCTGTCTGCAGCGCAATTTCATCTTCTCTTTTGGCAACTACTTTTTGAGAAGGAACATATCGTTCGATTAACCCTGGTCGGTTCTTTAAGGTTTCATAACGATCGACTTCTTTCCCAGCCAGGGCTTTCTCAAAAGACTCTGCATTCAGACTTTTTCCTTTCTGCCAATTTTTTGGATCGGTTTTTTCTTTTATTTCCGGTGAAGCTGTTTTCATATAATCTTCCTCTGACATACGGCCGGAATCAAAATATTCTTGTTCAGTTATATCTTCTACCAAATCTCTAGCTGCATCCGGGAATTCTTCTAAATATGCTTTAATAGCTGCTGCGAATTGCTGCAGAGATTGATTCGCAACGGCAATCTGAATGTGATTATCTCCATACTTAAGATCCGGAAGAACAGAATAGTTCACGCCACGTTCGTCCAATATGTCAAGAAATTGTTCTAGTTGCTCATTAGCTTCTGAAGCATCTCCAAGCGCAAGACTTTTGATTTTATAATTTCCGGAAGTAAGAGCTTTCAACTCTTCAAAATCCAGTGGACCACCAAGATCGAGCTGGTTTGTTACATAAGATTCGTATAATGCCTGCCATTTTGCGACGTCTTTTCCACGTATGGCAATTTGCTGGCAGGAATCTTGAATATCCAGATCAGGAAGGAGACAGTAGGTAATTCCAACCTCTGTCATGGAATCCATGAGTTTATCCAACTGTTCCGGATCGCGTGTGGGTAGATTTGCGATAATATAATCTCCATCACAGGCTTTCATGAATTGTGTAAAACTTTTGAAGTCTGACGTGGAGATTATATGTTGCTTATGTAGTTTCATACAAAATTGAATCAGTCGGAAAGGAGAAAGCAGAGCTTTATTTACTACCTTTCCGGCTACACTACCTGCGGAAGCTGCTGCTTTAACAGCCCCTTTAAGAACAATCATTTCTGTGTTGACCAAGATAGCAAGGTCACCACTTCCACCTGCATCTTCAGCTGCCATTTTTAATACCTCCTTTAAATAACCTTTTTAGTTGTCTTTTTTACCTGCTTCTCGGGTTTCTGCTCAGGACGTTGCATTTTAGAAAGTAATGTATTTGTTCTTTCCTGCAAATTACCCAATGTACGCTCCATAGCGTAAATCTTACGCTGGACAGAAGCAATCTTACCCTTTTCTGGGTCCCATGGGACATATTCAAGAAGTTCTTTTCCGGTCAATGCCCGGCCAACGTTTTTTACACTATTGGAAACATCTTGTACGGCCTGCTTTGCATCGTTCAGCCGCCGGAATAGTACATCGAGAGAATCCTGAGTATGCTGCATTCCCTTTTGCAACGAAGCCAAAGCTTTTGGAACATGAATTTTTTCAGCAAACGATAAAAGCGCATTTTTTCCGGCAGTTTTTAATTTACTCTTAGTCTGCAGAACAACATTGGCAAGGCGGGACTTGTTAAGTGTTATGAGTTTTTCACTCTGATCAAGATTATTCTGTACAGTATCAACACTGTCAGAATCATTAAAAAATCTTTCGTCAATAGAATTTACCTGTTCTTTGAGTTCCCTGAATTCTACTTGCATTTTCTGATGCTCTTCTTGTAATTTATCCAGATGACTTCCGAGATATTGCAACAGATTAGCTGCTTGAGACATATCATTTTTCAGAAGAGCCTGTAGTATCTCTTGAAATGGTTCCTGATCAACCAATGGAAGAGATATATCCATAAGATCTTCCATTTTTGCTTGTTGATGTTCTGCCTCCGGACTTTCCGGAGTGGTGTTTTGATGCTGCATAACTTCTTCATTGTTGGATGAAGGGATACTAATTTCAGGTGCAGAATTAAGATCAGGGACAGCAGTTTCTTTTGGAGTTTGTTCGGAAAGCAGAACTGCAACTTCTTCGTTTGGCTTTTCAAGAGTAATAGAACTTCTGGTTGGCCGCTGTGGAAGTTGTTTTCCAGAATTTAAACATTCCCTTGCTTCTCTTACATAGGAAAGTAGAGCATTTGCATAAGATACATTTTTTGAATCACGATTTAACTTCTGCAATCGTTTGGCTCCAAGTTCTGTATCGTTTAATTGTTGATGCCGCTCAAGGTAATCCGATAAAGCAGGTGGAGCGCTGTGCGTAACGCCATCCATTAATGTGTCAGTCACTTTAACTTTAGAAAGATCAAGGAATGCATTATACTCCTGCGGCGTACCATTCATCAAATAATGAAGTTCATAATTAAGAACACCGGATTCTTGGTGAATCAAAAAGCTATCTGCGTCTGATAATGGGATTTTGTCTCCGACGGACAACTTTTCTACTGTACTTTGCAATATAAAAATCATAGGCTCTTGTACATCTAATTTACTTTGAGAACCCCATGTTTCACGGCGTTGCTGCATAGTAGCCAAAGGGAGTTTGATTCCATTTTTAATCTCTTCATCTGGCATTCCAGAAGCTTTTTCCAAGTTGATTTCATTAAGCTCATCATTAGTCAGTTGATATATGTACCTTCGAATAACATCGTCCAAAAGCCCGGTCAAGTCCCAGTCTTTCTTTCGTTCTTCAAAATTATTTTCAATTTCTTGTGACATAAGGACCCTTCTTTCTTTTTAGTTCATGTGTTGTAATTGATCCTGAAAGGATGTTGAAGTGTTGGATAAACGATTGGCTGTACGTTTCATTCCATATAATTGCTGAGAGTATAAAGCGATCGCGTGTTCTCTTTGATTTAAAAGGTATAGATTGATTTCCTCTAATTCTTCGTTGGAAAGTTCGAGAGTATGACGATCCAGAAGAGTTTTTAATGTGGATGAAAAATCCCAATCCTTTTTCCGGGGGCCCAGTGACTCTGACATATGGTTTCCTCTTTTCTACAAGTCAAATTTTACTCATCGTTTTTTTGGGACGTTTCAGTGGATGCTGCGTAGGACGTGACTTCTGTTTGCGCTGCTCTTCATATTTGTGGTCAATATATGATAAGTCCTGATCGCGAAGCGCACGTACATTTTCAGCTCGTAATTCATAGTCAGATCCATTACTTGGCTTACCTTCTGCAGCGAGATCTGCCTCGATTTCATCAAGAGATTCATAGTATGATCGGTAAATACTCGCAACTTCTTCCACGTCTTCCGGGGTATAACCATTTTTCAAGGCAATAATTTTATGCTTTTGGACCCGAGGATCTTCTTCTTGCTCAACAGTCTTATTTGGTTCATCAAATGCTATTTCCTGATCTATTTCTTGACGTAATTTTTCTGCTTTCATTAGGTCAAGTGTAGACACCATCGCAGATAAAAGCTGTTTTTGATTTTCAACCAGTACTTCTTGTCGCTCAATTAATGTATCTATATCCATAGTTTCTTTCTCCTTTTTGTGTAATAAAAAAGACTGCTTAGCAGTCTTAAATGATTGGGCGTTTTTGGGAACATTTTGTATGCTTATTTACTGTTTTTTGACATTTGAAAATATATTTTTGTGTGATATATTCTTCTAACGTCAGTCCTGCGACAGCAGATTCCTGTTTAAGTTCTTCCTCTCTATTTTTTGTCTTTCTGCAATTAAAGCTTGATCGTAATCTTTTAACATCGGTTCATCGGGTAAATTCAAACCTTTTATTTGCTTCTGCGAGCGGAATAACCTCGCCATCTTCAAAATCGTTACACTCTGACCAAGTTATTGTAACAGTAGGTTCTTTACAGCGATCCTGATAGTCCTTTGCAACACGTTCGATGCAATCATATTCGGAATAATTACCGCTGTCAGCATACATATCATATGCCTCTTTTGCGAGATCTTTCGAATATTTATGTGGTACATCATATGAATTTTCCAATTCGGCAGCCATAAAACTGGTAACAAATTCTTCGTGGGCTTCCATAACTTCTTCGGCCGTCAAGGTATATTCTTTCCCATCTCGTTGTATTTTCATGTTTTTACTTCTTCTTTTTTTTGATTTGTGGTTCAAAAAAGGCAGCCTCAAAATTAGGCTACCTTTTTCGGAAAATTTATAAGTATCAGTTTTCCTTGGAGACTATGAATTCCAGTTTTCGTTCTCCATATACGCTATTAAGATGTTATTGAGGCGCGAAATATTATGTTTATTTTGCTCGATTTGCTTTTGAATCCAGTTTTTCTGTGTCTGATTTGTAATGTCACTTAAATCATACTTAATAATAACGTAAGTATCATCATATTTTGAGATTGCCGGTGAATCCATGGGAAGAAAAACCCACTCGCCAAATATGTCTCCGGTTTTGTATAAGTACTCATCTACAACCAGAACATATACGCCGGTATGTTTGATTTTATTGATTTTGTTCTGCATTTTTCTCCATTTCATTTAAGGCAGATTCAGAAAGTGGTGCATCACCGGCATCAGAAGTATTATTGGAATCTTCCTGGTGCCCTGTGGTGTCTGATGTATTTGCATCCATTTTCTTCATTTCCAGTACCTCACTCTCGGTCATGCCGGCAAATTCAAAGGAAAAATCCTGGGAATTTTTGTTGTATGTAACCAGAGTTACGGTTCGGTTACTGTCATTCAGTACGAGATAGAATGTTTCCTTACTTGGTTTATAGGTTCCATAGGCCAGATATTCACCTTCCGTTGCTGTGATATTGTTTTCCGTGATCCATTTATGCAGTCTGCAGGGAAGAAACCAGCTTTTATTGTAACCATAAGCGTCTGTACATATGGATGTGATAGAATGGGCGGAATCTTCTTTTACCGGTGTGCATTTCTTCAGCCAATCGTCTTTCTCTTCATCAGACATATAGATCCAGTTACTTTGATTGATAACTGGAAGATAGTCGTTATTTTCATAAATATAATCTTCCCCAAGGATATGGTATTTATCTTCTTCTGATACAGAGGAAGAAGTAACCTCCCTTTCACTGGAAGAAGATGTTTCCGTTGTCTGTGTTTCTTTTCGTTGCTCTTCTTTTTCACTCAAACCTCTTTGGTCTATGTAATCGAGTGTTTCCTGCAGCGTGCTTTCTATGGTACGTTCAGACTCAGCTTTTTGGATGTTATCAATATTCTGTTTGATATAAGAGTCAATTTCGGATTGCTGGTCATCCGATAAGTCTTTTACGGCATCCTGAATCTGCTGGATTGCCTCTTCCTTTTTTTTACTGTAGTCTGATTGCTCCACGGTAATAGAATGTCCAGTATTTGAGTTGCTGGAATCTTTATGGATAGCGACCGCGCCTCCAACCGTTGCTATTGCAAGAGCGGCCGCCGCTATGCTTATGGCAACCTCTTTTTTTGAAAATTTTCTTTTACTCATAAATGCCTCCAACAAAAAAGGTCGTAAGAGAAAGATGAAATTTCCCTTAGCGACCTTTTTTTCTTTTTAACACCTTTTTTATTTCGAAACATCAATCATGTAGTCAACAACCTTCTTGTAAAGCTGCCGTTTTTGTTCCGAATAACCGAAATATTCAAATGCAAGATCTGGGGAATATTCGGCTTTTTCGACAAGCCGCTGCATAGCCACCAGTTGCATCAGAACATCCTCTCGTTTTTCTTCCGTATCAAGCTGCAGCTCACTTCCTAGCTGCATCCCAAGAATTAAAATAGCTCCGGCTTTTATCCGTAGGATTTTGCATTCTGTTTCTGTTATTTCCATTGAAATCCTCCCCATTTTCTTATAAGCATAGTCCAACCACTTTTTTCTTTAGCATTGGTTTTGTTTTCACGGATGTGATTGGCGTAACTGCCATGTCGGAGTTTACTATTACAGGTTGTTCATCATCTTCCAGTATAAGTGCATCCGTTCCTTTCTCATCCATATTCAGAAGAGCATTCAGTTCTGCCAGCCTGTTTAATTTTTCAGCGAGTTCTTCTTCCTGCGGGAATGGCTTCGTTACTTCTATGTTGGCTGACTCCAATTGCCTGGTTAAGTTTTCCAGTCTGGCTTTGGCCTCAGTAAGCTTATCCGGCATTGCTTTTAAAACGTTGTCCAATCGAATAATATTTCCAACCGGATCAGAACCAATCTCAACAGGATGGTTCATAGTTCCCTTAAGTCTCAAAACGAATTTTCTATTAAAGGAGTCGAACTTTATATTCATTGAAAATCCGAGATATGTTCCGATTTTGGCAGTTTCATCTGCATCGGTTTGACAAAGTTTTATGATAGCATTTCCTGCATCCTTTCTTGTGTCATACACACCTGATCCAACCTGCATACGGAACTTATCTTTGCTTGTGGCAGCATTTTGTTCATAGAGAGCTCTATCCTGTTCAAGTTTTTCGATTAGTTCTTTCACCATAACGATTTGGCGTGGATAATGCTGAACAATATTATCTTCCATCCGGTATTTTTGACTTGTATAGTTTGCTTTTAACAGCCTTAAACGTGATACCTGAATGTCAAGATCCATTTTTTCTTTGATATATGGATTTCCGGTTGCAAGAGCCTTTACTTCCGCATAGGATAGAGCGGATTCGTCTACATCTTCACAGCTACGAACCGGCGATTTGCTTGTCATGATCTGGCTGATAAATTTTTGCTTATTTTCGATCAGCTGCCAGGAATAAGCATCAAATGTTCCTTCTGTAACATAACGGAATATTTTTACCTTGCGGTTCCGGTTTCCCTGCCTTAAAATACGTCCTTCCTGCTGTTCAATATCGGATGGACGCCACGGTACGTCGAGGTGGTGCAGTGCGATCAGACGATCCTGTACGTTTGTTCCGGCACCCATTTTAGAAGTAGAGCCGATCAGAAAACGAACCTGTCCGCTACGGACTTTAGCAAATAATTCAGCTTTTTTCTGATCTGTATTGGCGTCATGAATAAATGCAATCTCATCTTCCGGCACACCCTTTTTCATAAGGAGAGACTTTAACTCATCATATACGCTAAAAGATTCATCCCCATTTTTCCTTGGCGTAGATAAATCACAAAAAATAAGCTGTGTAGATCTTTCTGAAGTGGTTTCTTCCCAGATATGATAAGATTTTTCGGCACACACTGCAACTTTTGAATTTTCATCCGCAGGCAGCATTTCGTTCATCAGACGCTGATCGAGAGCAAGCTTCCGTCCGTCGTTTGTTATTTTCAACATGTTGTCTTGATAAGGTGACACAAGCTGGTTTCTGACTGCTTCAGCACGATCAGCAAGCGATGCAACCATTTCTTTCTGGTATTCACTTGGTTTTAGAACTACATTTTCGTATTCAGCCTCCGGAACAGGAAGATTTAGCATATCTGCAGTTTTAATGTCGGCCGCTTCTTTGAATACTGAAATTAGCTCAGGAAGATTGAAAAAGCGAGAAAACCTTCTTTTTGTACGGTAACCAACCCCCTCTGGAGCCAGCTCAATCGCTGTTTGTGTTTCACCAAATGATGCTGCCCAGGAATCAAATTGTGTCATTCCCAATCTTTTCAGTGTGCCGTACTGCAGATAACGCATATTTGTATACAGCTCTGTCATACTGTTGGAAATCGGCGTTCCGGTAGCAAATGTGATACCCTTGCCGCCGGTTAGTTCGTCCATATACTTGCATTTTGCAAACATGTCTGAGGATTTCTGTGCTTCTGTTTGCGGAATACCAGCCACATTGCGCATTTTAGTATACAAAAACAGATTCTTATAGTTATGGCTTTCGTCCACAAACAGCCTGTCTATACCGAGTTCTTCAAAATTTACAACTTGATCTTTCCTGGTTTGGTCATAAAGCTTGGCAAGACGCGTTTCCAGACTCTTTTTGGTCTTTTCCATCTGTTTAATGGTAAATCGTTCGCCACTCTCTGCTTTTATTTCCTTGAGTCCTTTTTCGATCTCATCAATCTGTTGTATAATTGTATTTTTCTGTCGCTCGTCGGAAAGCGGTATTTTTTCAAATTGGCTATGCCCGATAATAACTGCATCATAATCTCCGGTAGCAATCCTGGAACAGAATTTTTGCCGGTTTGCCGGTTCAAAATCTTTTTTCCGGGCCGCAAGGATGTTTGCCCCCGGATATAACCGTAGGAAATCAGAAGCCCATTGTTCTACGAGGTGATTTGGGACAACAAATAATGATTTCTGGCATAAACCGAGTCTTTTGCTCTCCATCGCTGCAGCAATCATTTCAAATGTCTTTCCAGCACCAACACACTGGGCAAGTAATGTATTGTTGCCGTATAAAATATGGGCTATTGCATTTTTCTGGTGCGGCTTTAATTCAATATCTGGCGTCATGCCAGGAAATGTCAAATGAGAGCCTTCATATTCCCGTGGACGAACAGAATTGAATAGTTCGTTATACGTTTCTACAATCTTCTGTCTTCGTTCCGGATCACGGAATATCCAGTCTTTAAACGCTTCTTTTATGTTTTCCTGCTTTTGACTTGCAATAGTCGTTTCTTCCTTATTCAGTACCCTCCTTTCATCAAAGGTATCATAAATTTTTATGTCTTTCAAATTTAAGGTATCTTCCAGCAACTTATACGCAGTTACTCTTGTGGTTCCAAATGTGGTATTTGCAAAAGAGCGGGAAGTTTCAGCATTTTTTCCGGCAATGTTCCATGTACTTGTTATATTCGAAAAACTTGTTTTTACAGCACCAGGATCTAATAGATAATGTGGTGTTTGAAAGACTTCCCCCATGAAGTCATCTATATACTTCGGATCAATCCATGTGGCACCAATCCTGATCTCTATCTCTGAGGCATCGAGATTTTGGGGCTGTATCTGTTTAAGTGCCTGCACATTAATGCTAAACTCAGGTTTTGTTTCTGCGTAAGATGTTGCAATTTTGAGTTTTTCCCGGACATTACCACTTAAATATTCATCTGCAGTCTCCCATTTTCCGGTGATTGGGTCTTCAAATATGACACCGCGAAGTTCTTCCACAATTTCTTTGGTATCTTTTCCGGAAAGTTCACTCATATACGGAAGATCAACAACAGCCTTTTCTGAAAGAGATACGGTCAATGCTTCACTGGCTGTGTCAACGCTTGTAACAACTTTCTCCTGCTTAATTGTACGCTTTTGGAATATAGCAGCCTTTTCCTTGAAATTTCCTTCTTCATCAAGGTTTTCTAATGAGCAAATCAGAGAATAACTGGAATCCTGATCAAATGCGATTCTGTTTGCACGCGAATTCAGTATACCGAATTTTGCTGTATATCCATCATACAACGCACTCAGTTCTTCCTGCTTTTGTTTAATGTCTGCATCGGAATACTCATTCAGCTGCAAATTAATTAACGCACGAGTACAATCCCGGATGCCGATCATTCCCTTGATCCGCTCTTTTGCTGTGGCCGAAACGTCAACAGGACGCATAACGGAATTTTCCCGGTAATAAATTTCCTTTCCAACAACCGTAAAGCTATAATTTTTGACGTTCGGATCTGCAGAAAGTAGCTCTTCTAAGTCCTCCGTAAGAATCTCTTCCGGATCAATCGCATCAAATTCTCCATTGATATTTTGCAGAGACTCCTGTAATTGTTCTTCAAACGGTTGCGAATCATCTGCTGTGCAGGTACTTTCCATTCCATAAGGACCGGATACCATTTCCATTTTTCCAACAATTTGTTCCGGATGTTCAACAAAATAATTGTTCATGGTAATGTCTGATCCATCTTTTCCAAGATAGACCCAATCCGGATCAGAAACGATCATATGATCCCGTTTTTTCAAAAACAAAATATCGGATGTTACTTCTGTTCCTGCATTCGCTTTAAAGGCTGTATTTGGAAGCCTGACAGCACCAAGTAACTCGGCCCGTTGTGCCAGGTATTTCCGCACTTCCGGATTGGATTTGTCCAGTGTTCCTTTGCTTGTGATAAAGGCAACAATACCACCGGGACGTACTTTATCCAGTGTTTTTGCAAAGAAGTAATCATGGATCAGGAAATTGTTCCGATCGTATTTCTTATCTACCACCTTGTATTGTCCAAACGGAACATTTCCAATGGCAAGATCAAAAAAGTTATCTGGATATGTAGTTTTTTCAAAACCACATATCTGTATGTTGGCATGTGGATACAGCTGTTTGGCAATCCGTCCGGAAATACTGTCCAGTTCAACTCCATATAAGTTGCTTTCTTTCATGGAGTCCGGCATCATGCCCAAAAAGTTTCCAACTCCCATTGCCGGTTCCAGAACGTTTCCTTTGGAAAAACCCATTCGTTCCAAAGCACTGTAAATTTGCCGGATAATCACTGGACTGGTATAATGTGCGTTTAAAGTGCTTTCCCTGGCCATACGGTATTCATCCGGCGATAATGCAGCCTTTAATTGCTGATATTCTTCAGACCAGTTTGGTTTGCTTTCGTCAAAGGCATCCGCCAGTCCACCCCATCCAATATATTGACTGAGAACCTGCTGTTCTTCTGCTGTAGCGTATCTGTTTTCCGATTCGATCCGGTTAAGCAGCACAATGGCAGCAAGATTCCTTCTGAATTTCTCTTTTGGAGATCCTTCCCCCAAATGGTCATCACTGATCTGAAAATTGGAAGCTGCACTTTTATCCGGTGCAGCTTTACTTTCTTCTTGTTTTTCTTCGGTATCTGGCGTCGTTTCGTCTGGAATAGAATTTTCAATGTCTCTTCCATCTGCAGCAAGTTCATCGGCCCATGCCATGGCATCTTCCAAAGATTCAAAAGTTTCCAATGGCGGATAACCTTCTGCATCATAAATGGAATATACGGCATTTCCTTTGTTGATCCACAAAAAGACATCCGAAAAAAGCCTTGCGCTCCATTTTGTTGGATTTCCAAACGCATCATCTGCCTCATGTACCACCTGCCAGGATAACCGTTGCAGTTCTTCCCCATCAAGTTTGGCACCAACTTCCGCTTCATGTCGATCAATGTCTTCTTCAGCAAGAATGTCGATATAATAGTCCTCTACTTCAACTTTATCTGGCTTATGGTCAAATTCAAAGACTCGATTTTCACACTGAACATAATAAAAGTCCGGATCATCAACACAATTTCCGATCAGATATTTAACGTTTCCAGATTCCCACTGGTCAATCAGAATGCAGAGATGGCCATCCAGTGTAAGCTGTTCCTGTACTACCTGTTCTTTTTCATGCTGCAGGTTTCTGACTTGATTTGTAAATCCATCCAAAATAGTTGGGTGGGTGTTTAAGATCAGTGTATTGCTCCATTCTCCTTCTGTAAGGATGGAACTCGCCCATTCTTTGTTTCTTAGAGAAAACCGACCTTCCTTCCATGCCTGCACAATGGTATTGGCCAAAACAAATTGTACACAGTCTATGCCGTATTTTTCTACAATTTCAGATACCGTATTTTGTGGAACGGAAAATCCATTGTATTTTTCGGCAATCTGTTTTTCGATCTCCTGTTTGCACTCTAACCGGATTCCGTTATTCAGCCGGGTAATTTCGGCTTCTTTTGCCTTTTTTTCCTGTTCTTTTTTATAATTCTTATACTCTTCTTTTTCCTGTGGTGAAAAGTATTTGTCTGCATAAATCAGCTCGCAGATTCTTTCTTCTACGACATTCCAATTTAAAAGGACTTTTGCATATGGATTTAAAAGGCTTCCTTTCTCCAGGAGAATACCTTTCGCATCATGTTCACTGTTGGAACTACTATTGCCAGGTAACGCACCGGATTGGCCACCAATCCCATATTCTTTTTTCAGAAAGTCTGCATTTTCTTTCTGGTTATGCAGGTCCGTGAAATATTCGTAGATTCGAAATTTTCCATCTGCAAAACCACTTCCAATGCAAAGGGCATAGTCGATTTCGTCCTGTGTGATGAAATCTTCCTGTCTGACATCTACCGTATCATGAAGTGGAAAATGAATTCTCTCCCTGTCAAGATCCGCGATTTCGGATAATAGATATCCTGGAGATTTCACAGTTTTCGGCTTTAATTCTCCATAGGAAATCCGTGCATCGACATCTTCCAAAAAGCTTTCCAGCTGTTCTCTTCCTTCATGCGTAGAAAGAAGAGTTTCTATTTTTTCTATACTGTTAAGTTCTTCCGGTACATCATCTATCCAATCACGGAGAAAATAGCCGATCTGATAGGATACCCTCTCCATCTCTGTTTTGTCTACGAGTGCTGCCTCGTTCGCATCCATATACAAGCCATACGTAATCATGGCGTGAATGTACTTTTCGATTTGATCCCAGCTTAATGTTGTAACTACAGATTCCGCTGCCTGCATACCATAACCGGCAGTCATTCCGTTTTCATCAAACCATACAGATATTGGATGACCGTGTAATTCAAAACCTTTGCCGACCTGACTATATTCTTTTTTCAGGAAAGCAATTATTTCATCGGTACTTTTTCCTTCGGTATATTTGGCGTAAATCCGTTTCCGGCTATCTTTTTGCCCGCCACCACTTCGGATGATTACTTCAAGATCGGTTTCCGGCAAATAGAAAGCAGCGGGCATAGTATATTTTTTACTTGCTTCCGCTGCTGTAATTGATCCTCTCTGTTCCTCTGCTGATGGAAACAGACTTAATTGTGTGTATGATTCCTCTGGTTTTACAAAATTGGTCGGCTGTAAATCAGTTCTTTCAGTACGACTTCCTCCGCCCGGCTCTGGATGCTGTTCATCTTCTTCACCCAAAGCATCTGATCCTGTGCTTTGAGCTGTTCGTTTACTCCTTCTTTCTCCGCCATCTGGGATGTCAGGACTTCCATCCTCTCTCTTGCCTGTTCCTGAATCTCGAGAAGATGTGCTTTCAGCGTTCCTTCCAGAAACATTGCTGTTCTCGCCCCATCGTATCTCTCCCTCAGAAATTTGTCCCTCAGAAGTCCGTATTTCGTTACCATTCCCTCCGGTTCCGGATTTGCTTTCAGTTTCGGAATCAGATAATCTCCCATCTGTTCGTATTCCAGGTCCATTTTGTTTTCCTCCTTCAATATTATCTTTATCTTTGGAATTACCCTCTTGCAAACTTTCACGCTTTAAAGCATTATATCGCGGTTGTGGTGCATTTGCAAGTTCTTTTTTGGAGATTTCTTTTTCCTGTTCTTTCTCGCGAAGTTTATCATAAATGCGTACTGTTTTTCCGATTTCTGCAAGAACACCTCTGGCAGAATCATTAATTTTTGTTCCTAATACTGATAATGTTTTAATAGAAACAAACTGATTGATATAATCAAATGAAAATTCATGATCGGAAATTTCTATTCCACAGGCCGATAAAATTGTAAAAGAAACACTTTCCGATATAAGTTTTTTTAAGCAAAGAGCAACGTCCTGTTCGCTCAGTTTATCAAATCCTATCCTATCCTGTAAATCCGGATAATCAATTTGAAGTTCTGTATAGGCATCCGCCGCGAGCTGATCTGAAATTTCAATAATTCTTTCTTCAAAGGGTTTTGTGCTGTCTGTACTGCCATATATTTGTTCGAGCCTATGCAGTACATCACTTTTATGTTCTTCCCGCAGTTTCCACGCCTTCGGATAACGTCCATTTGGCTTTACAGCATGAACATTCGAAACATCAAATACATATTTAAGCTTATGACCGTATGTTGCAGTATCATCCGGAAGTGCAATTCCTGAAGATCCTTTATTTACCCAGCAGTTCATACGTTTATTCCATATCTCGATGGAAGCACACGCTGTTGCATCCGGATTCTGTGCATAAATCAGAAGCTGTTCTTTAAACGGATATTTATAAATCCGTGCAGCGGAGGTCAGGAACTTCATCCAGGATTCCCGGTTCTGTGAAACCCTTTTAGCTGTTTTTTCTGCAAGATTCACTATGTATTCATATTTATCCATCTTATTTTCCTTCTACTATTGTGGCCGACAATATAATTGCGGCGAAAGATTTGATTGTGACATTGCCTGTTTACATACCCCTCTGGATTCATCTGCAGCATGAACCATTTCACCATTTCCAAGATATATGGCAACATGGGATATATTCCTGTATTTTCCGTTGGCCGAATAAGAATAAAAGATCAAGTCTCCCGGCTGCAGTTCACTATAGCTGACAGTCATTCCTTTGTTTACCAGGCATTCTGCTTCGCTTGCTGCATCCATTCCATTCAGATAAGTAATACCAACTGCAGCATAACTCCGGTAAACCAGGGAAGAACAATCATACCATCCCGGATCATCTCTTCTGCTTTGGGAATAACCACTTCCTACAGCATTCAGAGCTGCCTGCACGGCAGCATTTCCTGACTCTCCGGCACCTATGCTTTTTTTCCAGGACCAGTCAATCCCACCGGCACCATTTTCGGATGGTGCATAAATGTCAAGCGTCCCATCGAGCTGAGCCAGGCAATCCGCTTTCTCATAGCTCCACCTGGATACGTTCGGTCTGCGGGCGATCATGGCATCATATGCCCTTTCAATAATTTCCCGGTCCGTTGATGCAGATGTTGTTCCATCAAAATATCTTTTCAGGCTTACAACATATTTTCCATCTCTGTTGCCAAAAGAAAGAACGCAGCCTTTCAAAGCATCAGACGCGTTTGTAAAATCAAAACCATAATATTCTGTCAGTGATGTAAGAAGTGGCTGCAGTGTTTGTGTGTAGACGTATTCGCACTGGGCTGCCTCAAATGCAATCTTATGTTCTACGCAGATCGAATGCCATGCCCCGTAAAATCCGGCGTTATTTTTTAGTTCTGTGGTCATGCCAAGATATGGTTCAAACGGACCATATGTAGTTGGATCTTTTTCATAGCACCACCGAACAAACGGCCCAAGCTCATAACGATTGTCGAACTGAAATTCACCACATGCATTTCCGCCATCACCACCAACCTGATCCGGGTTTCCGCCGGATTCATATTTTGCCGCCAGATAACAGGCTCCATCATAAGCGGAAGAAGCACTTTGACGTTCAGCCTTTACCCCAAGAAACAGAAGACTCAAAAGAAGAAAAAGCGAAATAATAGGAAGCAGCAATAAAACATTGGATGCTATAATTTTAATGATGCCTGCGGATATTTTCGCCGTACTAATGACTCCATGCCGAAGTAGCATCCGCTGTTGATAATCAGCCCTTTTTTTTATCTCTTCTTCGTTCCCGGATAACCGGAGGGATTGAACGGTTGTATGGAAGTTCTTTGTTCTCCGAAACCATTTTAAGGATGTTCTAATTTTTCCCTCTTTACGAGAACTTTTTTCATCCTTTTTTCCTTTGCGGTCATTAGAATCTTTTTCATTCTTTCCTAACTTTTCTGTATCACTTTCTTTCCGATTTTTCTTTTTGGCTTCCCGTTTTTCACTTCCGGAATCATCCTCTGAGTCCTCTTCCTCAGCATAATCCATTTCTTTATTCCATTCCTCTGCCGCCTGGGACGGTTTTATTTCCTGCTTATTTTTATCTTCTGCCGGATTCTTTTCAGATGTTTCTTCTGTATGTTCCTTATTTTTTATTTCCTTCTTCTGATTGGACGTTTTCTCCTCATCTTCACCAAGAGTTTCCTTTTCCTCTTCTGTTGAAGATTCTTCTGAAATTTCACTATCTTCCGAAGTATTTTTACTCGTGATTTTTTCTTTTTTTCGATTCTTTTTTAATTTTGCCAGATATATAAGTGTTTTTGATTTTTTTAAATCATTCTGGGAATCCGGCTCATCATCTTCAACCTCTTTTTCTACATTCGCTGCTGTCATACCATGCAGCATGGATGCAGTATTCAAACTTTGATGCTGCTGTCTGAAAGTTTTACTCTGGTTGAATGATAATTCTTCCCCTTTAGAATCTTGTACTGTGGATGATTGTATCCTGCCAATCGTATATTTCCGGCTGAAATCCTTCTTTTTTTCTTTCTCATCCGTATTACTTTCTTCCTCTTCTTGTTGAAAAAGTGTCGGTTTTCCAGACAACGGATTTCCGTTTCGCTTCTCCTCTATTCCAATGCCCTGTGTGTTTTCTGTATCTTGCGGCCGCAGATATTTCCACATGGCCAGACGCATACTTTGTCGTTTTTCTTCTTTTATGTCATTATTTTCCGACATTTCCAGCTGTTCAGTATTCGGGATGGAAGCTCTTATCTTGGCTGCAGCATATTTTTTACTGTGATTTTCCTGAATCCGATTCTCTGATGTAGCCTCAATATTATCTTCCCGTTCTGAACCTGTACTTTTTAAAATAAAATGGGTTGTTTGTTGCTTCTCCTCTGCATGGGAACGTCCCGCTTCTGTTTGCACATATTTCTGTGTTGCCAGTCGTATACTTTTCAACTGCTGTTCCCGGGCAACTTGTCTGTCCGGTTTTTCTGGTATTTTATACGTCTCTGAAACAGGTGCATGGAACTGTGCAGCTTTCGCCTCATATTTTTCACTGGAGCCATTATATACAGGCTGTTCCGGTACATAATTTGATTCATTCTTATGCCACAGGATTTCCGATTGTACAGCAGCCTGTTCCGTATGTCCAGTGTTTTCCGGCAAGATACTTTGTGTATTTACTTGATTTTCCGGCTGCAAATATTTCTGCGTCGCCAGACGCATATTTTGCAGCTGTTGTTCCCGCGTAATATGGTTTCCTGTTATTCCCGGCGTTTCAGAGTGGCTTATAACAGATCGTATCTCTGACGCAGTATAAATTGCAGAAGCAGCACTGTGTACCGTCTTTTCCACAGATCCTGTTTTAACTTCCCGCTGTTTTGCCTGCCATGCAACTTCTGTGTGCTTGTCTTTTGGTGTCATTCGTTATCCTTCCTTTAGTTTTCCGGCATACGGTAACAACCCTGGATCTTTTCGATATATCCTTTCTTTACAAGAGATTCCAGTATCTCTTCTGCCTGTTTATTGGAAACACCGCATAAAATTCCGGCACCATAGCAATCCAGCCATTCATCACATTCGTCAGCTTCTTGTACTTTATGGTACATGAACAGCTCTTCTTCGCTGATTGGCTCTTCTACTTCGCCATTTAAAAGCTCAACAGACTCTTTGTCTGGATCGGTGTCAAACGTTGACACCGAGTCTCTGTTTTCATCCGTGTCAATCTTTGACACGGGTTCCAGATCATCTTTATGTTCATCTTGATCCGCTTCCTGACTGTAAAATACATTCCGATTTTCGGCAGCGGCTTCATGGAAGTTTGTACTGTAGAAATGATACAGCGGATTGTCCCGGCTGATCGTCGAATCACACTGTAAAATATGCCCGCCCCAGACAATCAAACTCTGTCCCGGTGTCGGATCAGAAAGCGCTTCAAACTCTTTCTGTGATAACTCCATAATCTGCAGCAATTCATTCCGATCATCACCGGCTTGGTCAAGCAGCACCTTGAAATCGGAGTTTGATACAATCTCCATAATTTTCCGGTTGGCCGTTGCTGCTGAAACGTTCTGCAGACAGATCGTACAGATACCACCAAGTTTACGGTACGTCAGATACGCCTTTTCCAGCTCATTACAGCTCGTTTCATGACGGCAGACATATTGAGCCTCGTCAACGATAAAATGCGTTGCCCTTTGCTGTTCAACGTTGTAGGAAAAACGCTGCGTTAAAACATGCATGATTGTTATCATCAGTGGTTCCCACATCAATTCAGGGATATTTTTCATTCCAAATGCAACAAACCGGCTGCTGGTAGACAGTGTACTTTGTCCTTCCAATGTCAAAAAGCTATGCTTTGTATAAGCCTCTAGTGATCCATACAAATCACGCGCTTCCGGTTCCCGCTGTTTCTGGAAAATTGCTTCCAAATCAGAAAGCACCGGGGATACCGGTTTCTTTTTTGAAAACGTATTCTGATATAATTCCTCAACGCACCGGTAAATCAACGATTTATGGATACCGTTTGGACGTATACCAGTCATGATACTGTACAGAAATGCTTCCATATACTGCAGCTGGGAAAGGATATATTCTTCACGGCCCTTTGCATTCTTTTGCAGCAAAGATTCCGGAATCTCAAGAGGGTTCAGGCGCAGATCCGGATCAGAAAGATCAAAATACTGACCGCGGAATCTCTGGGTGATTCCCTTCATTTCATTCTGCGGATCAATCAGGAAAATATCATCTGTACTGTTAATCAATGTTTGTCCGATTTCCGTAATTTTCAGCAGCATGGATTTTCCAGAACCAGTGTGGCCAAAAATAACGCCATTGCTATTTTTCAGTGTCTTTCGGTTTCCAATGATCGGATTTCTGGTTTTTTTATTGACACCATACCATGTTCCGCCAGGCTGGATCAGATCCCAGGAATAGAATGGCTGGAATGCCAGATAAGAACTTGTCAGGACGGAACGCATATTATTTACACGCCTCGCTCCGATCGGAAGCAACGTATTCAGTGCCTGGATCTGCTGATCGTAGTAAGGAACAATCTGTATGGAATGTTTCCGGCAGCGGCGTCTGACTTCTGCCGTGTTTGCATCCAGTTCCTCTTTATTTGCTCCACGCACTGCCAACAGGATTCCTACATAGAAGCCATTTTCATCATCTTCCTCGATCTGATCCATATATTTTTTCAGATCGGCCTGCTTCTTTTTCTTTGCATAGGACGGCTCACTATAGAAGTTACCCATACTTGCATTGGCCTGTACTTCCTGCCCGATCGCATTCTCATTGTAAAAATTCGTGTTGCTGATTTTTCCACGTAACACTTCCCGTGGGATATATGCCGTATCTATGGTAAGGCAGGTATAAAACGGAAAATCTGTCAGTTCAAAAATCAACTTTTCTTCATTCAATCTGGTTGGCAGAACCGCAGCAAAAAGAATCCGCATACACTCTTCATCAAATTCCATGTAGCTTTTGTGATTCCGCACAGAATGTGGAAGGATTGAATTGCGAAAATCTCTTCCGGCCTGTACCATATCCTGAAACGGGAGAATAAAACTTTCCTCACCATCATCTGTGAAAAAGTAATTTCTGATTTTCTGAAACCGCTGCACAGCGTTTAAAGGAACCAATTCCGAACCCATTGCATGAAAGATTGGAAGTGCTGTATGCTCGAATGTGTCAAACCATCCTTCCGCTTCTTCTATTGACCGGCAATTTGCACTCACAGTCAAATAACGCTGTTTTCGAACGTTTTCCTGTCCCTTTTCAAGAGATTTTTTAATCATTTCGTTATTGTAGCGGGCCAGCTCTGGATACTCACTTTTATTTTCATCCTGCAACAGGGATTCCTGGAAATTTGTTATGTCCCGTGGTTCGCATTGTATTGTGATCTTGAAATCTGTGTCCATGGAATTTAGAAATTTCCGTAGCTGAAACAGAATGCCGTCTTTTTGCTGCTTATCCTGATCCACATAGTTTAAGTCTGAAAAGGAATACACACGATCAAATTTTCTCCGCTTTTTCCCTGCCCCGTTATTTGGTTCTATTTCAAATATTCCATTTTCATGCACACCTGCAATATCCAGCATTTGCTGAATACTGGCCGGTGTCTGGTAAACTGGCTGTGTACATTTTTTATATCGGATAAATTCCTCATTCGAAAAAAATCCCATTCTGTTCCATCCTTTCCAAGTATATAAAAAAGTCGGGATTTTTCCCGACCGTTATTTTTCTTTTTTCAAATAATTTTTTCTTGCCTGGTTATATTCGTCACTTTTCCAAACAAGTTTTGCTGTGGACTTTCTGTATTTTCTTGCCCGGTAAAACTCTATTGCAGAAAGCCCGCTACGTGACTTCCATACCTGACTGAAAATGATAGCTGCAGCAACAGCAGTTCCTATCAAAAATGATATATATAAGTTCCATCCAAGTATAAAATACAACAAGATACTGATAATACCACAGGAGACAGCAGAAACGGCCATCACACCTAACTCTCTTGCTGTAAGTCCTTTCCAGATGCTATCCTTATATGCACCAAAATCTTCATTCATGTTTACCATAAGCTATGTCCTTCCTACTATTAAAATCCAAATGCTCTTCGAACCATCGCATCCGTACCAGATACTGATCCCGTTATAATAAGGATACCAAGAATAGCTTGAAGTCCTTCCCATCCTTGTGATCCCAACATTCCGCCCAATATATCTTCTGATGCAGTAGGGAACAGCCCACCGGCATTTATTAAAATTGTTCCAAGCCGCATCATTAGCATGATCCCTGTCATTTCAAACAATGCACAAAGAAATGTACGGACCCAGCTTGATCCGGTATGTCCAATTTCATGTGGGCCTGCATAAGTGGAAAGTGCAAGTGGTGCAACAGCCATATAAAAAAACAATTTAAGGAAAACCCTATAAACCGTCCATAATGTAAGAACTGCGCCACCCAGGCAGATAAACAAAAACACAAGGCCAAACAGATTTCCAAAAATAAGTCCGGATCCACTCATTTCCCAGTCATCCCCTACGCTTATAACCAGTGAAGCGGCATCTTCCGGAACAATAATGCCAAAAAATGCTTGTTCAATTTCAATCAAAGAAACGAGTATATTCGTGAGATTTAAAAAAATAGCATCCACAAGTGCCAGCTTGATAAAAGACTGGATGCTTGCTTCCATGGTCATTCCGTGTTTAATATCCGTTGTTTCTTTGAAAAAATTAACCATAAAGAAAACATTTACAAGTGTCGCACCTAGAATCTGTAGTGCCTGGAAAATCCGGTATGCTTCATCCCAAAGTTCACCATCTGCCAAACTTTGTGGATTCGTTTGCAGCATATCAAACGCATATGCAACTAATGAATTCCAAACATTGCACCCAAGGGAAAAGAAACCACTTCCCGAAAAAACCGTTTTGAAAAAATCTAATATCTCATTTATCATATTTTCTCCATAAGAAAAAGGAGGATATTCCCTCCCTTTTCATTATCCCTTCAGGGCATTTGTAATCGCTGGAGCAACCAGCATAATTAACGCACCGCCAATCCCTTTTAAAGATCTTGTAATAGCACCTCCGCCTTCCTGTGCCTGCATGGAAGCTCCAAATTCAAATGCGTGCCATAATAAAATAACACCACCCGCAGCTTGTACTACCGTGCTAACCAAATCCCACAAAATAGTAAATTTCGCATCTATTTCTGACGTTGCAAAGACAGTTGGCGCGCCTACTCCCTGCAGGAACATCAAAAACGCAAAGCAAGCTGTGTAGTCCATAATTTTTTTCAGTTTCTTTTTTCCTTCGATTGGTTTTTTCATGCTTTTTTCCTCTTTTCGATACAAAAACAGCCCGCACCAAATTTTGGTACAGGCCTTATTTCCGGTTGTTCTTTTGTGTTAAAGATTGACACGGCATTTTTTTAGTCGTCATCATCATCATGTTTGTGAAATCTTCCAATTAAAAATGCAATAACACATCCTACCATCGCTATAATCGGAATAATATACTGAATCGGCATTCTCTATTTTCCTCCTTTTTCTTCCTGTTTCAGAACCGGGAACTGGAGCAATCCATTACACAATTCCGGTCCATTAAATTCTGATTTTTCAATTATCTGCTGATAATCTACTGTCACAGTAACGAAATATACTTTTTGACTGTTGGCATCCCGGCCTTCCTCTGTATGAAGATGTCCCTGGACAAACACTGTCGTTCCTTTTTTTATTTTCTGAAATGCTATCATTGCCCGTTCTCCAAAGGCAACACAGTACATGTAATCGGAATAAGAACTTTTCGGTCGCTGCACGGACAGGATGTACCGGCATATTGGAACTGATCTCCCTCTCCTGTCTTTTTCATAGGCAAATTGTGGGACGCAGGTGCAAACACCCTGGATTTTAATCTGATTCATGTTTGCCCTCCTTATACCAGATTGCCAGTTGTATTTTCTTGACGGTAAGGCAGCCTCCGATATCGCAGAACTTCCATCCGCAGTAAATCATCCCGCAGGGTTTCTGCATCCATGCCCTCAAATAAAATGTCAAGGGTTGTCTCAAAATCCCGGTAACGGCTGCGCTGGCTGTACGTAAGTGCCTTTTCAATCCTTTCCAGAATCGGACCATTTTCATAAAGTTCCTGCAATTCTAAAAGGGATTGCTGCAGTGTGTCTTTTCGCCGGAAATGTTCTATCATCCGGCTTTTAAATTCTGCCACATCAGCCGGGTTTAACACTTCCGGTTCCGTGTCAATGTTTGACACGGGAACTTCTTCTTTATCATTCGGAAGTTCTTCCGGCGCATTTTCCGTTTTTTCCTCTTCTATGACAGGTATATTCTTTTTTCGTTTTAAATCTGGAACATTTAAAACATTTTTCAGCTTTTTGGTATCAACCCCAAGCTTTTTTTCCAACGGCTCTTCTTGAGTTTCTTCCTTTTTCTGTTTTCGCTCTTGTATTAAACTGATTACAGCTGTTGCTGCAAAACCAAACGCTGCGATCGCAAGCACCGCGGTCATCAAGTAATATGAATTTCCCAAAAATGACTTTATACTTTCCATGGCCGATCTCCTTTACTTGAAATTCCGTGATGCATCTACCGCAAGTTCTACCAGCTCCTCTGCCGAAATTCTTCTGTCATACCATCCGGTCAGAACTGCCGCTTTTTCGTATTCATCATAAGATGCCTTATATTCCGGCATTTCTGCGTTCATCTGGTAGATGACTTCTTTTAAGTTCTTAGTTTCGCGGCGTGGAACACTGATTTCATAGCATGAAAGGGAATCAAAGCGGAAATGATAATTCTTTTCGCCACATACCGCATCTACAATAATTCCATCCGTATTATGGCGGGTTGTCACATTTTCGAACTCTGGCAGTGTCAGCAAGTAATTCTGCAGTTCTTCTGCACTTAAATCGTGGCTTTCCAGCTGATTACTGTTTTCTTCCAGCTGTCTCTGTAATTCTTCCTTGTCTTTTGCCTGATCATCCATATCTCTCTGCAAAGATTTTACCTGCTTGTTTAGTTCAATGACCTTTCCTTGGAGTTCTCCATTCCGTTTTCGCAACTTTTCTTCTACTTCCGGATCAGTGCCGCTATCCTCTGCTTTTAACTGCAGGTTCGCAAGTTCAGCTTCCTTTGCATCAAAATCTTTCTGTAATTTTTCCATCTGTTCCGTTTTGGAATCGCGTTCTTTCTCTGCCATGGAAAGACGGCTCTGCAATGTTTCAATTTTCGCCTGCAGTTCTGTTTCCTTATCCGTTGGAAGTGACATATCCGGATACAGTTTTAAATTTTCCTGCATCATCTTGAGGTTATCCCTCTCTGCCTGCAGCTCAATACTTAAGTTCTGTGCCTGCAACTTTTCCATTTGCAGTTCCTGCTGTTTCTTAAGCAGCTCATTTTCCTGGGATATTTTTTGTTCCAACAACGAATTTTCCTGTTCCTGCTTTGCTTTCGCCAGGGATTCTTTTGTTTCCTGTTCCCAGGTTTTTAAAGCAGTCTCCTGTTTTTCCATGTCCTCTACTTTAGCTGCAAGAGCATCCTGGATCTGGTCCAGTTCCTTTTCCCGGTTATCCAGATCTGTTGCTTTCTGTTCCTGGCTATTTTTCTGCTTTTCCAATGCATTTGCAAGAGACTGCAGCTGCTTGGAACGGTCATCGAACAGCTTTTCACGTTTTTTATATTGCTCTTCTCGTTCCTGATACAGCTGATTCATTTTTTCGGCCATACTTAATGTATTTTCATCCATGACGTATCCTTTCTTCGGGCGCTTAGCCCAATATCTTTCTTACTCTTTTTTCGTATTGCAGTAAGAAACATCAATACACTCCAACTGCCGATAAAAAAAACGGCAAAAAAACAGATATGATTCCTATCTGCCGTATCCACCGGATCAGCCTTTAAAATCATACCTTCTGTATCTGTGTCAATGTTTGACACCTGTTTTGTGGTTTCCATATCGGTGTCAACGTTTGACACCGCTTGTGGCTTTTCCGTACTCGTGTCAACGTTTGACACCGCTTTGGGATTTTCCGTATCCGTGTCAACGTTTGACACCGCCTGGTGGTTTTCCGTACCCGTGTCAATGTTTGACACCGTTTTGCTGCTTTTCTGTCCCGTGTCAATGTTTGACACGGATTTTTCAGCCCGTTTTCCATTCCATAAGGAAACTCCGGTTCCGCAGAGCAGCAGGCAAGCCACAATCATACAAATTCTGGCTCTTACTTTTGCTTTAAGACGCTTCCTTTTCCGCATTCGCGACCTCTTTCTGGGCAACCGTAACGGCGTGTATAACCAATCTGTAAGGACTGGAGCCATCACCTACGCAGGTGGATAAAGTAAAAACTTTCTCCTTTCCGGTCGGGGCAATATTACAGTCATATTCCGCATTCTGTACGGTTTCTGCAATCCATTGTTTCCATTCCTCGCTGTCACCTTTATATCCCAGTGTAAAAACATCACTGTCATACCGGGTGCTGTATACGCTGTATATCGCACAGGTATAAGTAGTTTCCGGTGTATAAACATATACATAAGGATAAGTGTTCCGGAAGTCCTTATCATGGTACTTTTTCAGGCTTCCAAACATTTTCCCGGATGCCATGTTATGCCCATATAAAATAATGTGGCTTTCTTCGAAATCTGTTCCGGCAGTTGCAAAAATGGAGCCAAGAATATTGCTTTCTCCTGTTACGGTATGGTTCAGGTAATAACTGTTGTCCTCTCCTAAAGCAACCGGATAATCAATGGGTGTTCCGGGAACTGTGATCCATGCCAAAATCTCAGGATTGATCTGCTGTAAATTCTGAAAATCAACTATTCTTTCCATATTCGGATCTGTTTCCTCTTCCGGTTCATCTGTAGTTGATTCTGTGTTTTCTTCATCTGTTGTATCCGGGTTTTGGATATAGCCACTGATAAGGTTCTGCTGTTCCCGGTCGGTTTGTGCTTCCTGCAAAATCCGTGGAAGATAAGACGCACCCAGCAGACATAAAATTGCCAGCAGGACACACCCAGCAGCTTTTCGCATTTTCACGCCTCCCTGTTCTTTAATGAAATACCCGTGTCAAACATTGACACGGGTATAAATCCGGTTTTGCTGGCTACTTTAACGGAATGATATTCTTAACAGAAGTATCATGCGTTGTAGTTCCCCAGTCATCTTTCTGGTTTTCAAATGTGATGGATGTACCGGTTGGTTTTGCCTTTAAGTTTGCATGTACGGAGAAAATTTTATCCGGAGCAACGCCCTTCGTCGGTTCCTGTAATTTTGAAATCGTTACATTCTCTGTTCCGGTAACGTTCACCAGATGATACCGCAGCACATCCTGTTCTGTTACGGTGTAGTCCTCTCCTACCGGGATTTTGTTCCAGGTGACAGAAAGTTCTACATATCCATGTCCATCGGTATGTGAATTTACATAACTCTCCGTGAACTCTACATAATTCTGGAAGGTACGGTCTTTTCCATTAATGTCTTTTCCTTTTACGGTAAAGATAAAGGTTGGGTTTCCATGCGCCCAGGTAATATCGCTTGCTTTAATCTTCTTTACAACGGTAAGGTCTGCATAGCGCATATCCTTCATGGTGATGGTCTGCGTATCTGCTTTGCTTTCCAGCGTAAAGGTAATTGGATCAGCAAGTTTATAATAATCCGGGGCCTGATCCTCACGTAAAGTATACTGACCCGGTTTCAGTTTTTCGATCCGGTGCGGTGTGCTTCCGGATGTCCAGCTTTCTACCAGACGGCCATTGCTATCCAGAAGAGAAAGTTTCGCTCCGGAAATATTCTCTCCGGTACCGGAATCTACTTTTGCAAGATCCAGTTTTGTATAATCATTTTCCACCGTGATTGTCAGGTTTGACTGCCCATTGACTTTTCCGTCGGATACTGTGAAATCTTTCACTGCATTATCCAGTACGTATCCATCTTTGGTTGCCGTTTCCTGGTAATGCCAGGTTCCATCCTTCACACCATCAATCGTGATCCGTCCATTGCTATCTGTTTTCTGCGTTTTATCATAGCTCTTGTCATCAGTCCAGATATGGAACGTAACACCTTCCATGACTGTGCCATCGTTTTTGCTTACTTTCTGCAGAACGATCGCATTTTTCTGGTTCTGTATGGCTACATTGACGCTGGTATGGCTATCATCCAGGGTAACTGCATGTTCTGTAGTATCCAGGACATATCCATCCGGAGCTGTTTTTTCTTTGACAATGTACTGACCAAGTTCCAGTTGTTTGCTGGCTGCCGATCCATTGCCATCTGTAGTTACGGTATCAACTACCGTATTGGCAGCAACCAGGGTTGTGCCTCCGGCTGTCTTAATATCCTTTGCAGCTTTGATTTCAAATACCGCACCGGAAAGTTTTTTATTATTCTCACCGGTTTTTGTGATTGTGATCTGACCGGTTTTTCTGGCATTTGTCGCATCCAGTGTTAAAGTAACAACACCTTCTTTTTCTGCTGTAAACTCATGTTCCCAGGTTCCGGTATATCCTGTCGGATTTTTGGTTTCTACTACTTTGAATTTTCCACCTTCTGAATCTTCTGCATGGAGATTTAATGCTCGATAAGCTTTATACTCATCTTTCCATTCGGCCTTGGTATACGTTACCCACTGGCCGCCTTGCATCTTGTAAACAGTGAATTCTGCGCCTTTTAGGGCTTCTCCTGTTGTTTCATCTGCCTTTTTGATGACAAGGTCAACATTTTTGGTCTGATGCATAACCATTTCTGATGTATAACCAAACTCAGAAGTATTCCATACGTGCCAATCTGTTGCCTCGGTCCGGCTTGATCCTTTCCATCCATTAAATATGGCATCCCCACCAGTAAATGTAAAGTCTTTTGGATATGATTGCACTGTGGTAAGTCCCTTACCTGGACCGTCCACATTTTGTATGGTTCTTCCATTATAAAAGACCATAGTCTGAGAATCGCCTTCATATGTGTAAGTAACCCATCCTTCCGGGTTATCCGGTGAAGTACCATCATCTGCATTTGAACCCTTTTTTGCTGACCAGATTGCATCCGTTCTTGCATCATAGATTAGACGATCATCAGCTTCCTTCGTGACATAAATGCCATCGACTTTTCCATCAATATAAAATCCCTGGGAATAGTCCAGATCAGATAAAGTGAAATGTCCCTTAACCTTAAGTGGATTTCCATTTTCATCGTAATATGAAAATCTTACCTTAATCCATTTCAAGCCTTTAATATCAATGACAGGAGTTGCACCGCCTTTTGTATTGTCTACAGAAACAACAACATTGTCTACATCTTCATATCCCGGATACCCGCTGATATTAGTATTCTGCCAGTCCAAAAACCAGATTCGCATGGTAACTGGTAAGCCATTGGCATTACCTACATTGGTGTACTCTGCATACATCTTTCCTTTTAAGTTCTCATATGGAACAAAGGAACGTATATTTGACCACCTCGATGTATCAGCCAGTTTCCACCACGAAGAGCATGCTTTCGCATATCTTTCTGCATTTTGGCAAAAATAGTTATCCCATGATCCACTTCTATCACTGCATCCAAATGTAATTTTTGTTTCTGATCCAATGACTGGTGTAAAGTTATAAGATCCATCAATAACAGAATCTTTGTTTACAATTTTTCCAATGCCAGAATTATATACAGAAGGTAAACCTTCCATTCCATCGCTGGCAGCAAAAACATTTTCCGGGAAAGAAATTCCAGTTGCCATCAACGCTGCCATAAGCAGCCCTGACAGCGCCTTTTTCCATCGTTTCACAGTTTCTTCCTCCTTTCTTTCTTCTCTTTACGAGACAGTTTCACGGTTCCAAGAGCCGTTACCGCCGCAATTCCAAGAGGAACAAAAACGTATGGATCTGCAAGACCGGTTTTTGGTGCCGTAGTCTGCGAAATGGCAGGAGACGGTTCGTTTTTGCCCGGTTCTTCAGCACCCTGTACACGGAAAATCCAGTTTACCATGCTTTCCCGTTTTGCATATGCATTTTTCAGTTCTGCCGGTAACTGCAGCGTAAACTGTACCCGCGAATTTTTCCCTGTTTCCAGTGTTCCTAGACTGATTTCCTGATTCAGGGATGCCGCCTGCAAATCACCATCATACAGAGTTTTTCCATTTTGTATGATCGTCAATTTAAACTGTTTCAAAAGATCCAGTTCTTCATCCGTTAAATTTCCAGGCGTTTCCGTATGGAAGAAAAATTCGGCACTGGTTGCTGTCGTATTGGAAAGCTGAAAACTATCACTGATCGTATCGCCAGGCATTGCCGTCTGTAAATTCTTAAAGAAATCTTCCGGCGCAGCCACCAGATTTCTAGCAGCCCCTTCATAAGTGACGGACATAGCGGTATACTGTTTTGTCACTTCTGTGATGCTGTTATCCTTCTCATGTACGCACTGTTCAATTTCCGTATCGCCCCATGGGGCTTCCGAATTAAAATCCGGTGTAAAGTTTGCCGCCTGCACCGCTTCTGCTGTAACGGTAAGTCCAAGAACCCTGTCCTGTGCTTTTGATGTCCACGCTGCAGGAATCGTTACGTTTTGGAAAAAGTCTGCGGATTCTCCGTTTTTCAGTGGCTTCGTATAGTAATAATACTCTCCCTGTTTTACCCAGGCATCGGAAATTCCATCCAGATCTTCATCACTTAAGACATACTCCACAGATGTTTCGCCGTTCTGGTCATCAGAAGGTGTTTCCGTAGGTTCCGGCGTTGTCTCCGGTTCCTCTGGTTCTACCTGTGCTGGTGTTGTTTCTTCTGTTGCGTTCGGCGTTTCCGTGGTTTCTGGATTTTCATCCTGCCTTTTCGTGTCAATGTTTGACACCGTTTCTGAATTTTCCGTTCCCGTGTCAATGTTTGACACGGAGTCCGCTGCCTCTCCGGAATAAGTGGTTTTCACCCGGATATAGCAGGTTTCTGCGTAATTTGTGATTCTCGGAATTTTCGAAATGGTCTGGGAAGGAAGAACAATTCCCTCTTTCGGTCCTGCATAAACTTTTTCCGTATCACCATCTTTTTCGTATTCCTGGATTCCAATGTTTACATCACCGGTACTGATGTGGTTTGTAACGGTAACGCTGTCCTGATAGTAAGCATATGATCCACTGATGGTACTTACTGCCGTGACCAGAATTCCGGCTGCTATTGCAATTTTCCTTTTCATTACTGGCCACCTCCTCCAAACCGTTTCCATGCGTCCTGATAAGAAGTGTATTCCTTCTGACCATCTGTTGTCTGAACGGATTCCTCGTAAACTGTTACTTCCAGGTTATCCTGCTCATATTCATCTGCAACAGTAACCCCCGTAAACAGATAAGTTGTTGTTCCTCCAACCGGAACAGCTTTTTTGTAATAGTAATAGCCATCATTTCCCTTGACCCAGTTTGTGGTATCAAGTCCCGTGAACCCTTTTACAGGTTCACTGCATGTAATATATGCCCGGACATAGCAAGGTACATCTCCTGTATTTTTTGCCCTGACTTTTTTTACTACTGATCCGCTGGATGGAACCGGTGTCGGTGTCGGAAAATCCTCATCCGGAATAATGGTGTTATTTCCAGTCCTGATAATGTTTACTACTTCATCATGGTCCGTCTGGTAAGCAGAAGATCCCGATATTGCGGTGGCTGCTGCAAGAAAACCGCAGCAGCACATTCCGGCAATGGACAGCATTCGTTTTTTCTTTTTTTTCATGCTGTTTTCCCTTCTTTTTCAGAATAGTCCGGATGGCTTTCCGGACTGTTATTTAATATTCTTATGATAAAGTGTTGTTTCCATCCTGTTCCGGCTCAACCTGAACATCATCTGGGGTATTTGTTTTGTTTTCATCCGATGCTGCATTTCCGTTTCCATCAACGGTTGTAACCCCATTATTTCCGCTTTCGTCAGACTGCGGAGTCGTGATCTGTCCTGCCTGGCCCTGGTTCTGCAGTTCATATTTTTTCCATGCGGAAGCTGCTTTCTGTGGAATCGTGGTTCCTTCTCCGGTGTTGAGTTCCTGGATTGCATAGTAATGTACCGGCACATTCAGATCTTTTCCATCCAGCTGTCCCTCTACAATATTGGCAGCTGTCAGGCTTGTAAAGATCGGATCTGTTGTTTTTCCCGGTGCAAGTATTTCGTTATAGCTGTAGGTGTAAACCATATTATCTCCTACACGTTTGTTGTACATCAGAGTCCATTTCTTAGAAACATTGTTCATGGAGAACAGCTCTGTATCTTTTGCAACGCCTCCATTCAAACGGTTACCTGCAGCATTAACAGTAATCACCTTTGCAATCGGGATAGAAACATCCAGATATACATAAGCATCATTTTTTCCAACATTTTCGATCTGCGGGTCTTTTTTGATTACCTGGGTCGGAACGATATTGTTGGTTTTTCCATCATTATCCGGTGTGTAGTTCGGCTCATGGCCAACGATGTCTACTTTACCTACAGAAAATTTGTTGGTTACAGAATCATGATCTGTCAGATATGCCATGGATGATCCAACGGCCAGTGCTCCGCACAGTGCTGCTGCTGTAAAAAATGCTGCTACTTTTTTCTTTGTCATAATCGTAATTCTCCTTTTTTTCTTTTTGTTTTTTTTACCTGTTCCCGTTCCTTTGGTTCAGGTCTTTTCTCCGGAAAACAGAAAACCAGAAGCATAAACAGCGCCAGAAAACCTACGGTTAAAAACATGTGGTTTTTAGCCCACATGAATCCGTAGCCCAAATATGGAATGCAGAACAGATATGTTCCGCGAATGTTTTCTGCCGGAATGGTTCCGGAATCCGGATCTGTGTTTGCATCCCCTTTTGTCTGGTATCCTTCTTCTGTTTTTGACAGAATCCGGTGGGTCACCAGATCCCCGTGTCGCTCAAACGTAGCAATATTTCCTGGACGTACATCCCTCTTCGATGAATCCACAACTGCCACTGATCCTGTGGGAATCACAGGTTCCATAGAACCTGACAGAATCACATAACCCCTTAAATCACGGCACTGATAACAGGTAATACCAAGCACCATACAAACCAGAATCCATAGGAATGCGTGTATTACTTTTGTTTTCATTTTTCCTCTCTCTCCTTTTTTACTTTTTGTTGCCACTTCTTCCGTGCAACGGCGTCACCCCCTAAAAATGGGCATAAAAAATGCACCAGCCCATGAAAACCATGTTCTGATGCATGAAAGCCCATATTCCTTTTTTTCGTGTCAATCATTGACACGAGCAATTGAAAGATTTTTTTGTCCTACCTGCTGTCCCTTCTGTTTTCCTTCTTTTGCAAGTATAACATAGCATACCTTTTGATGACGTGCAAGGGTACATTTTTTCAGAAAAGGGTACATTTCTTTGAAAAAGGGTACATTTTCATCTAAAAAGGGTACATTTTCTCGAAAAATTTTATAAAAAAATTAGCGAATCTGAAATATCGTTTCAAAAACGCTGCCTTGGCTTCTTATTTTCTACAGATCATATGTATTAATGCCTATGGCAATCATAGCTCCACACACTACAATCCTGTTTATTATTTTTTTCGTAGTATTCATTTTTTCACCTTTCTTTCGAAAAAGGGATGCGCAAAGTTCTGCGCATCCCCCATGCTGCTTGACTTTTTTCGTCCGGCAGCTTATAATCAAATCAGAAGCAATCAAGGATATACCAGTGTCGGTGGTTGCCTTTCTGAAATAATCTAAATTATTACAAAGAGCAACAAGAGACATAGGCTATCCCCTATTTGCGGTAGGGAATAGCCTTCTTTCTACTTGCGATGGTTATCTATGTAGGACAATGCCTCTAAGACAACCAATAAAAGCGTCAACACTTCCATTGTATTCATTGGCATTACCCCCTTTCTGTTTCCAGAAAAGACAACCACCTGACTATCCCTATCACGTTCTGATCTGATTAGATTCAGTATAGCATATCATCGACTATTTTACTACCTCTTCGACATACAAATCCCCTCTCGTAATTCGTCTACGAGAGGGGATTCTTTTTTTATCGGATAAAGTAGTTTGTAATCTGATAATAATCGTTTTCTGTCATGCCGAGTACATCACTCATACCATCGTCCATATGTTCCCAGGTTGTTGCATAATCATAATCTTGATCTGAGAAGGAAAATACAGCTGAGAAATTCACAATCTTTCTTCCGTTATACTCCTGCGGTTGTCCATACATTACAGCGATTGCTCCATATGCATTATAATCATCCATCTGGTTTGCTTTATGGCCTGGAGAGGACATCCAAAGGTTGAAGATCTGGCGGGCAAGATCATCGGAATCTGTATATGACAGGCCACCGCCGCAGCCGTTCTGTCTGCCACCATGCAGAGCAAGATTGTCGGATGTTCCATATCCTGGCTGTGTGATTGATCTCATGATGTGGTATCCGGCAGCGGCAACGCTTCTCGGATAACAATGTTTTTCATCCCAAATCATAGCTGCATGTCCTTCTTTGACACGTTCTTCATTTACCAGGTCGAAAATCTTTCTGGAAACTTCCTGATCGTAAACAGTCATTCCAAGAGCCTCTTCATTGGTGTAGGGGATCTTTACTTGAACAGGGATAGATGTTGTTGCATATTCATCCCCACCATTTGCATGAGCCACAATATATGTAGATCCACGACCAACTGCTGTTACAAGACCGTTCTGATCTACTGTTGCCACAGATTCATCATCAGAACTCCACGTTACCGATTTATCTGTTGCGTTTTCAGGAATAACTTTTGCTGTTAACTGAAGTGTTTCGCCGACTGCAGTTAATTTCCCACTGCTTTGGCTGATATAAATGTTTTCCGCTTTTACAACTGGTATTTCTGTTGGTTTCGGTGTCTCTGTTGGTTTCGGCGTTTCCGTTGGTTTTGGCGTTTCCGTTGGCTTCGGTGTCTCTGTTGGTTTCGGCGTTTCCGTTGGTTTTGGCGTTTCCGTCGGTTTTGGTGTCTCCGTTGGTTTCGGTGTTTCTGTCGGTTTTGCTGCTGGTTTTGTTGTAAGCGCACCGTCTTTTCCGTAGTAATTTCCGTTTACCGTCTGATCCGTTACCATCTTACAGTCTGATCGGAAATAATATGTCTTTCCGGAAATTTTCATCTGCATATCCTTGCAGGCTCCGCCCCAGCTCCGGATATAGTATTTTGCTCCGTTTTCTTCTTTCCAGCATCCGGAAAGCATAACTCCGTTTCCGTCCACAAAATACAGGTTATCTTTGTATGTAAAGCTTGTGTTCACTGCCATGGTGCTGTCTGCCTGGAACCAGTACCATTTTCCTCCGGTTTTCAGCCACTCATTCTGATAGGCTGCACCGTTATCATGCAGGTAATATTTTTTTCCGTTCCAGGTCTGCCAGCAGTTTTTATAAGCTCCGCCCCAGCTGCAGAAGAAATAGGTTTTTCCCCCGTCCGTGAAAGATTCATTTGCTTTCATGGTTCCGTCTGCGTTCAGATAGTAACGGTTATTGTCCCAGGTCTGCCAGCCCGTTGCAATTTTTCCATCTTTTGCCAGTTTCCACTGTCCATCCATCACGATCCACTGCATGTTGGTTACTTCTGCAGCACTATTGAAGGTATACGAACGTCCATTGATCTTTGCAGACCGGCTTTTATAGGCTCCACCCCAGCTGCAGAGATAGCGGATTTTTCCGGTATCATCCAGTCTCCACTCATTGGAGCGCATACTTCCATCACTATTCATGTAGTATTTATTTCCATCCCAGGTCTGCCAGTCCGTTGCAATTTTTCCGTCTTTCACCAGATACCATTTTCCGCCTTTTACAACCCACTGAGAACCCTGTACCTTACTGTCTGCACCGAATGTATAACTTCTGCCGTTGATTCTTGCCTTGCAGTTCAGGTAAGCACCACCCCAGCTGCGGAAGTAGTAAACCGATCCATCCGTATCAATCATCCACTCATTGGCTTTCATGGTTCCGTCTGCATTCAGATAATATTTTTTTCCATCCCAGGTCTGCCAGCCGGTCTGTTTTACACCGTCTTTGTAAAAATACCAGGTTCCGGACTCCTGCGTCCATCCGGTTTTTCCAGCTGCCTGTACTGTCTGGGCAGAAACGGTTGGGAACATATTTGTTGCGGCCGGTGTGCCTACTGCCAGGCTCAGGCCAAGAAGTACCATTGCGATTCTTTTTCTCATACTTTTTTCCTCCGTCCGTGTCAAACATTGACACCGATTTTTCTGTTTGAATTCCGTGTCAACGTTTGACACGGGATTCCTTGTTTTGTTATTTCACTTTTTATTCCGGAATTTCTTCCAGAAGTTCCCCGGTATAATCTTCCCGTTTTCCGAGTTTTACGGCATCGTCCAGTTCGGACTGTTCCATGCATACACTTCCGATCGGGTGGATTCCTGGATCACAAAGAATCAGATACAGATTTCCCTGGTAATCTTCCGCTACATCACCATCCTGCCGGTAGCCAACAAACTCATGCTCAATCGGTATTTCTTCCGGATGCTCCAGATAGAATGGATCAAGCTCTCCCCAGTCCAGTGTGGAAAAATTGAAGTCCGGAAAACGTTCTGCTATTACTTTTTCTGCATTTTTTCGAAGCTCTTTCATGTCCATATGGTTTCTCCCCCTTTTTTATTTCTTTGGATCATATTATCATATTACCTTTCCAATTCCGTAATTACAAGAGTCTTTTGCTATTTTTCATATTGCATTTTTATTACATTCTAATCACCCCTCTGTTTTATCTGCATTTGTTGTTATTGTAATATGGCTTCCGCTGCTGAATGCGGCTTCCATAGATGCCTTTAATGCGTTCAGGATTTCATCTGCACTTTTTGTTCCCCCGTAGAAGCCCGTATTGGCCGTTTCCTGCGATTTTTCTGCATCGTACCGTAAAATGATCGTAAGTCCTGTTCCAGCCGTTGCAGCGTCCGAAAACGAGCTTGAAAGGGTTGTCTTGGATGTACAGGAAACGGTAAGTGTTCCACTCAGGAACTTACAGCCGGAAAACAGGTTCCCGCTATCCGTACAGGAAGATGGGATTTCACCGGTTATGGATTCCAGTGCGGTACATCCGAAAAAACTGCTGTTCATTTTCTGTGCAGACGATGGGATATGTACTTCTTTCAGGTTGACGCAGCCATTGCAGATATTCGAAAGTTCTTTCGCACTGTCCGGAATCTGGACAGATGCCAGAGCCATACAGCCGTAATACATGGAATCCATGTTCTCCAGCTGCATACAGGCTGTTGTATCGGCTCCCTCGATCAGTGCCGTATCACCGTAAAATGCTTTTTTTGCCTGTTTTATATTTCCTGGAAGTTCCATGGCCTTTTCCAGTGCGATACACCCTTCTGCGCAGGATGTAATATCTTCCAGCCGGACCGCACCAGACATATCCGGCATACTGGTCATCGCCGTAGCATTCTTGAATGTTTCCACCATGCTTCTCACTGTATCCGGGATGCGGCACAATGTTTCCAGGTATTCGTCATTTCCTGTAAACCAGTAGTCCATGCTTTCCACTTCTGCCTCCGGATCAATCCAGGTCAGCCGTTTAACAGAATATTTCTTCCATGGCGCAGAATCTGATTTGAAATTCCGGACGCTTCCTTTTCCGGATATTTCTAGATCCCCGTTGGAATACAGGATAGCCTCCACATCATCTGGATTTTCTCTGCCGATTTTATACCTAACACTTTCATCACGGTCAATAAGCACTGTTATCTCTGCCTTGATATCCGGATATGCCTTGGAGGAAACCTCTACGGTAACACTGTGGCCATGTGCCGGCACTTTAGCCGGTGACACGCTGTATGTATCTGCATCCAGAAGCTGTTTCTTTTTCCCGGATATTCCGTATACGCGGAAATTTTTTTCTGAAATCCTACTTCCGGCAGCATAGCTTTTCTCTGCAGCTTCCACCTTGATCGTTTCCGGTTTTTCCGGTGCAGCTTCTTTTCGAAATTTTGGCAGTACCAAAAATACGACTCCAACAAGAATCAGCAAAATAACAGCAATCAACGCTATGATCCACAAGCTGCTTTTCTTTTTCTGCCTTTTTTTCGCTGGCTGTTTTTTTGATACGGCCATTTTTACTCTTTTTCCTTTTCCCATATTTCTCTTCCTTTCGTTTTACTTTTGCCTGTTATCCGGTGCCAAATCACAATTAGCCAGATTGGTATAATAATTCTGGATGGTCATTGGCGCATTATACAGTGCCGTCAAAAGATACGCCTTAATATTCCCGATTTTCTTTTCCGTATTGTGCAGGCACTTCAGGATATAACAGATGTGATCTTTATCCAGCTTCAGGAACATGCTTTTTACAATCGGAACAGGACGTTCCTTTCCTCCAATCCGGATTGTTCCTGTATCCGGCAGCATTAGGGTTTCTACAATCAGATCGACCAGTTCATCCACTTCCTGCTTGTTATAGATCGGCGGGTAGTTCTCGTAATCAATATTTTTCCGAATCAGTTCCCGGTAGGCAGATATCCGATCCATCATATCCATCCCATCTCTTTTTGTTCCCCGCTTTATATTATTCATCTTTGATTGATAGGATATGATATGATTATCTATATCATTTTCTTTAATTGGTATATCTTTAATTATTTGTGGTTGAAAATCCGTATACGGAAAATCGGTTTCCGTAAAATCCTGATATGGCTGTACCGGATCTGGATTTTTCGTATACCGGTTTTCCATTTCCGTAAAATCCCGACATGGATTTTCTTTCGATAAATGCTGGGATTGTAAGTCTTTTTCATCTTGCTTCTCTGGTTGTTCCTGCTTTTCTGAATGGACTTTTTTTAATTTTTGTAATTCCTCATTTCTGCTTGTTTTCTGAGACGTACTTTTTTCTTCTTTCATTCCTTCCTGCATTCGTTCGGCTACTTCTCGCTGCATTTTCTGAATGATCTGTTCATGGCCTTTTGGATTTTCTATATCTTCTAATTGGCCAGGATACTCCAAAAAAATGTATTCCACACCCTGAAATCTTCCATTCTCCCTATATTCCATTCTACTCAGATATCCATTCTCCTCTAACTCTTTCAGCGCAGACATGACTGCACTCTTTCCTTCTTTTACGATAGCTGTCAAACCGGATACCGAATATTTCCAGTCTGCAGGAAGGGATAATACCAAAGACAGCAATCCGCTTGCCTTTAGGGAAAGATTCATGTCGCGTAAATGATAATTTGACATCATCGTATAACCATCTATTTTTTGGATTCTTTTGTAGACTGCCATAGTAAAAACCTCCTGTTTCTAGCCTTTTGCGATCCGTAGCCCCATTTTCGTCACTGCGTCACAATTTACACCCTTATTTTGATTTTTTTGTCTGCCTGGTACTTTTACCATACCAGGCAGTTTTGTCCATTCTGCAAGCTCTGACACGTTTACAACTGGGGTTATCCATTTTTCTACGTGGTCACTGTGCTTCCGCAAGATGTATGATACATTTTACTCAATTACCTGATAATATACCGTAACGAAATTTCCGTTTTTTTCCCGGACAACACTTTTTTTTATGTATTGTTTTTCGATCAATTTTTTTAAACCGGATCGTACAGCATCTGCTTTATCTTTTCCAGATTCCACTAACTGATCCACGTTCATGGTTTCGTTCAGGTAGATTGCTGTATACAATCCTTTTTCTTTGAATGATAACGTATTATCATCGTATACTTTTTCTATCATATATTTTTCCTCGTTCTTAAGCACGCTGTAGTCTTTTTGTTTTTCATAAATATCAGTAATATGACATATTTCAATCCTCCAAAATCTCATTAAATTGTGCTGGCATGTCGTGCAGGCTGTAACCGTTTCTGTTCTCCAAAACATTTTCCATCTAAATATCCAGATGAGAATTTCCTGAAGTCTATCGGTGTATCATACATATTACCTTGCCCCGTATCAAATTTGTCGCAAAAATCTATGACTTCTTTCGGTAACCGTAGTATCAGACTCCATTCTTTTTCCTTTTCTTGATCCTGCTTTGAAAATGCTTCTCTTACCCCTTCACAAAAACCGGCTCCATATCCATTGGTTATTTTTTTTTGCGCACCAAGCGATAAATTACAGTATGTCTGTTTCAAATTTTGTATCTGTGTTAAAACGCAGTCTACTGCATATGTAAAAATATTTACACATATACTCACATCTTCTTCGAGTCCAATGAATCCAATAAAATATGTTTTTGAGTGTTTTGCTCTTTCATGTACAGCCTGGCAACAGTAATTTTCGCCAATAATGGTAGATAAAGTGAATATCCAAAAATTTGTTTGTTTTGTGCAGGAAATAGATGTTTTGATTGTTTTGATTTTCTTATTTCCCTCATGCAGCTCTGCTTCGGTTAATTTATACTCTGCCATAAGCTGCCGGGCTTTTAAAAGTGCAGCCTGGGCTTCGAATTCGTTTGGACTTTCTGACAGAGCCAGCAGTTTCCGAATTTTTTTCTCAATGTCCATTTTTTCACCTGTCGATTAACGGAATGGTAACTCTTCATCTGGCATGGCCGAAACATCATGAAATTCTGCATCCATATCTATCTCTCCGGCATTTTCTCCAGAAATCTGATCCCGTTTGCTTTCCGCAAATTCATGCTGTTCAACAACAATGTTCACGGTATAAACTTTAACCCCGTCTTTGTTTGTATAACTTCCAGAATGCAGATGTCCGGAAATAGCGATCTTGGTTCCCCTATGAAGGTATTTTTCTGCAAACTCAGCGTTCTTTCCAAAGGCAACGCAGCGGAAAAAATCTGCGTCCTGCTGTCCATCCTCATGCCGGTATCCTCTTGCAACAGCAAGTGTATAGCTTGCTGTTACGGTAGATTCCTCTTCGCCTTTTCCATTCTTTTTTGAAATGTAACGAATCTCTGGCTCCTTCGTTAATCTTCCAATTTCCCATACTTTGTTCATAATGTACATTCCTTTCCTTAAGTTTATTTCTTTTACAAAATATAATAACGACCGTTAATTTGAGAAATTATTATTTTACTATCTTTTGGAACGGTCACATTCAAGTTCACTCCTTCTTTTTGCTTTCATTGTCCCCGTCATTTTCATCCTGATTCAATATACTTTCTGTTTCTTTATATACCTTTATTGATTTTATAAGTCGGAAATGTGTTAAAATCCACGAAAAACTGTAACAACCAAATTTGTAAACTTCCCGATCACCAACAACAGCGATCAAAGTTGTTGCTTGTTCACTCTGACCTTCCACCTTATAGTAAGAAAAACCTGATCTAAAAAAACCACACTCTGTTCCGCGAGACAGATTAACTTTGACATCTACGCTATAAAAATTTCCTAATGGAAAATGAACTCTGATAACATCTATTCCAAATGGATCATCATATAACAAAAAATATTCCCTGTATAATTTTATTTTGCTATTTAATACACTATTAAGTTCTTCTGTATTTACTTGACTACGTATTTCTTGAGAATCTATATTATTTAGTTCAAACCAGTTATCCAGAATAGCAAATGCCAATGACCATGCAACTTCTTTTGTATTAAACAGGTGTAGCTCAAATGCTATTGTAATAACGAAGCTCCGATATAAGTTATCCAATGATTTTTTTCCGTTGATCCAATAGAAGTGCCTTTTTATACTTGCACTTTTTATAAGATAGTTGGCAAACGAGCTATCGATTCCTTCTGTTGCATTGCAGGATTTTTGTATTGCCTTTTTCCATAAATATTTTTTCCGCATATATTTCCCCTTCTATTTTTTAGCTCTTCCATTAATCAGGTTTCTCATTCTTTCGTGATTAGAACCCCTACAGCAAACAAATCGTAGTCGATATAAATGATGATCTCTATAAAATTGGCTTAAATAGATGAATGTTTCTTATGTGGTTTAAGCAAGAATACTGATCTGCTTTTCTATTTCGTATACTCTGGATAACGGAGCTGGACTGCCTGCCAGAAATATGGAGCAAAAGAGCTGTAAAACAGTTCATTTACTGTATAGTTCTGACATTCTTTCAACTGGTTATCTACTTTGTCTTCATAGTCCACAGTAGGTATCTCCCCCGAAAACAGATTGAATGCCATTCGGATTGCCTTTTCACTGCTGCTTGTCTGCCATCCGGCTTTCAAGCATTCCGTTTTTAAACATTTCTGTTCAAAATCGAATATTTCTGTTACATGACTTCTGGTACTCTGCATCAAATTGATGCAGTAGCATAATGCTTTATCTGCAGAATCTGGTGCAGAAAATTTCTGCAGACTATCGTAATATGCTTTTTTGTGTTCTGAACTCGTAAAACGAATTCCTTCTTCCGGAAAATCAGAAAGATTTTCTACTTGTCTTTTAGATTCTGTTTTTTCTGCAGGTACCGCAACATATGGTTCCGGACCTTGATGTTTCTCCGGAATATCATCTATTTCTTCCCGAATCCAGCCACAACGCAAAGAACATTCTTTTTTACATTCTTTGCAGCATGAGTATGGTGCTTCACAATACGCTGCAGAACCACACGCGCCTGATTTGCTCAGTCCTGTTTTGCACGGCTTGAGGTTTGGGTTTCTTTTTCCTTCTTTTGTGGGCTGTTTAGAAGGTATTTCCTGTGTCACGGATTTGCTTGCGAGATAACCTTCCATTGCAGCCACGGTGAAAAATTCCTTCTGAACAAGATCTTTCTGATCTTCTTTCGACTGCTTGGCCAGATACAATGCAGCTGCAGGTGTCAGTTTTTCTTCTCTGAATGCCTGCATTCCATCTTCTGACAGATGCTTTGCCGTAAACATTAAGTTCTGAATGGTTGATTCACTCCGTTTTGTGGACAGAGCGATTTCTTTCCGCAGTATTCTTCCC
>OLOQ01000486.1_pt1 | contig 46031 bp, 46 predicted proteins | sample 1673101 | NCBI WGS metagenome assembly OLOQ01 (sample SAMEA3136754, study PRJEB25190) | human gut metagenome | biome: human gut; feature: human-associated habitat; material: faeces | place: Austria | collected 2013 | reverse complement strand
CGCGGCGTTCAGCCGCCGCCCAGTGGCGCGACTTGTCCCGTGCGGCCACGCACTACAAATGATTTATCATACTGGCCAGATACCCGGCCCCAAAGCCGTTGTCGATATTCACCACGCTGACCCCGCTGGCGCAGGAGTTCAGCATGGATAGCAGCGCCGCCAGGCCCCCAAAGGCCGCCCCGTATCCCACGCTGGTGGGCACGGCAATCACCGGGCAATCGGCCAGGCCACCGATGACGCTGGCCAGGGCTCCCTCCATTCCGGCGATGGCGATGATGACCCGGGCGCTCATAATGTCCTCCAGGTGGGAGAGGGTGCGGTGCAGCCCGGCCACGCCCACATCGTACAGGCGGGTGACTTGGTTGCCCAGCACTTCGGCGGTGAGGGCGGCCTCCTCGGCCACGGGCATGTCGCTGGTGCCGCCGGTGGCCACCACAATGGTGCCCTTGCCGGTGGGGGCGGGCATCTCCCCCACAATGCCGATGCGGCCCATCTCGTGGTAGCTAAGGGGCAAATCCTCCCCCACCACCTGGGCGGCCTCTTGGGTCATGCGGGTGATGAGGATGGCCTTTTCCCCGGTCTGCCGCATGGAGGCGGCGATGTCGTGGATCTGCTGGGGTGTTTTCCCCGCGCCGTAGATGACTTCCGCGGCGCCCTGGCGCAGGCCCCGGTGGTTGTCCACCTTGGCGAAGCCCAGCTCCTGAAAGGGCTCCATTTTCAAGGCCAGAACCGCCTCATCCACCGAGCGCTGCCCCTGGGCCACCTGCTCTAAAAGGGCGCGTATTTCCTGTTGGTCCATTCTTTTCAACTCCTTTTCTCCGCTTTCTTGAAAGAAAGCTTGGCAAAGAACTTTACTTCGCGGAGCGCGGCGCAAAGCCGCCGCTTCCCTTCGCGAAAACGAAAAGCGCTGTGTCCGCGTCTTTTGGCTTTGATAGTTTCGCTGGTCTTCCAAGAAAGCTTGGCGAAGAACTTTACTTCGCGGAGCGCGGCGCAAGCCGCCGCTTCTCTTTGCGAAAACGAAAAGCGCTGCGTCCGCGTTTTTTACCTCTCTTTCAAGTCCAGCAGCACCGTGTCAAACCAGGGGGACAGGGCCTGCGAAATCGCCTCCCGCTCTTTGGCGGCCTGTTCCAGCTGTTGTCCCGGCAGCTGCAGCCGGGCCGCGCCGTGGAACACCCGCACCCGCAAATCGCTGTAGCCCAGGGAGAACAGCGCCTCCTCGGCGGCCTCCACCTTTCGCAGCGTCTCCGGGGCGATGGCCTCCCCGGTGGGCACCCGGGTGGCCAGGCAGGCGTAGGCGGGCTTGTCCCAGGTGAACAGCCCCGCCTCTTTGGAGAGGGCCCGCACCTGGGCCTTGGTGATGCCGCACTCCCGCAGGGGCGAGCGCACGGACAGCTCCCCCAGAGCCCGCATGCCGGGGCGGTCCCCGGCGTCGTCGGAGGCGTTGGTGCCGTCTATCAGCACGGTGTAGCCGTCGGCCTGGGCCTGCTGCCGCAGCCTGCCGAACAGGGCCCGCTTGCAGTGGTAGCACCTGTCCGGAGGATTTTCCACCACGCCGGGGACCTGGAGCACGTCCAGCTCCACCACGGTGAGCTCCACCCCCAGCTGGGCGCAGAGCCGGCGGGCGTCCTCCAGCTCGAACTGGGGCTGGAAGGCGGTCTTGATGAAATAGGGCCGCACCTGGGCGCCATGGTCCAAGGCGGCGTACAGCAGGTAGGCGGAGTCCACCCCGCCGGAAAAGCCCAGGGCCACCTTGGGGCACTCTTGGAAGAAATCTCGAAGCTCCATAAACATCCTTTCCACAAAAAAGCAACAGGAACCAAACCTGGCCCGCTTCTGCGCGCCAAATCTGCTTCCTGCGAAATGGTCTTAATCTGGGATAAACCCGTCCTTGGGGACGGCGGGCCCCTTCCTGGGGCCTTTACCAGTTTACAAGAGTTTGGCCCTCCCGTCAAGGGTTTGGAAAAAATCAGCGCCGCCAGCACCTTCCGCGGCAAGGGCTGCTACGGTAGTACACAGGGGGGAACCCCCGCACTTTTATTAGGAGGGATTGTATGCAGACAAAAGGTGTGGACATCTCCGAGCACAACGGCGCGGTGGCCTTTTCCGCCCTCACACAAGCCGGGGTGAAGTTTGCCATCCTGCGGCTGGGGTACGGCTCGGACTACGCAAGCCAGGACGACGCCCAGTTTGCCCAGAACGTCCGCAAGGCAGAGGCCGCCGGGATGCCCTGGGGGGCCTATCTCTACAGCTACGCCAAAGACGCCTCCATGGCCCAAAGCGAGGCCCGGCACGCGCTGCGGCTGCTGCAGGGCCGCAAGCCCCTGTACGGCGTATGGTACGACGTGGAGGACAGCCAGATTGCCGGTGCGGACCTGGTGGCCACCTGCCAAACCTTCTGCGCCGCGATGGAGGCTGCGGGGCTGTACGCGGGCATTTACGCCTCCCTCAGCTGGCTGACCACCAAGCTGAACAGCCCCCAGCTGGACCCATACGACAAGTGGGTGGCCCAGTGGAACAGCGCCTGCACCTATCCAAAGCCCTACGGCATCTGGCAGTACACAGACAGGCTGGCCATTGGCGGCCAGGTGTTTGACGGCAACTGGGCCTACAAGGATTACCCCGCCATCATCCAGGCCATGAGCAGCCAACAGGAGGGAGCGAACTTGACCGAAGCAGACGTGAAAAAGCTGGCCCGGCAGGAGATGGAAGCCTACTTCGCGGAGCTGGCGAAGAAGCCCGTCTCCCCCTGGGCCCAGGCGGCGGTGGAGTCCGTCCTGGCCCGGGGCCTGATGCGCGGCGACGCGGACGGCAGCTTCCGGCCCCAGAGCTTCATCACCCGCCAAGAGGTGGCGGCGGTGCTGGAAAACCTCTCGTGAACAGGGAAAAGGGCTGTCTTTGCGGGCAGCCCTTTTCCTATTTGTGCGCGCGCCGCCGGGCCAGGAGAAAGGCGGCCAGGTTCAGCACCGCTGTGCACACCAGCAAAACCATCGCCGCCAGAAACCGGGCGTTGGCGGTGTCCAGGAGAGTGGCGGTGTGTTCCAGTCGCGCGTGGCGGCTGAGAATGTACAACTGAAAGGCCGCCGCCAGCGTGGTGAGGAAAAAGCTGCCAGCAGCCCAGGGCCCCGGCTTCCCCCGGCGGGCCATGCACACCACCGGCAGGGCCATCGCCCCCAGGCCCAGTACGATGCTGATGAGTTCTGGATTTAACACCCAATTCTTCCAACTCATAGGAACAACTCCTTTCTCGTGCCGTATGAATTTCCTCAAACTTTTTGCAGCTTCACCCCGCCAAGAGCTGGGCCCAGGTCAGAAAGGCGGGGATTACAAAGGGCTTCTTTTTCATGAAAATCCCCCCTCTAAATAGAAGATGGTCAAATCGGCGGCGGCGCGGAGCAGCCACAGCGCCAGCAGGTGGGCGGGGTAAAAGACATAGAACACCCACTTGCCTTTTTTCGAGCCGGGCTGGCCGTTGTACAGGGCCACCAGCCCCACGCCGGCCAGGGCGAACGCCGTCTGCCGGGCCGTGTACCAGAACTGGGCCGGGTTGCCCACCCACCACAGGGGCGAGGAAAACCCGCCGAAATTGTTCACCACAATATAGAGAAAGGCCACCACCGAGCCCAGGGAAATCAGGCGGGCGGGCTTGCTCTCCCAGAACAGGTAGGGCAGCAGGATGCACAGCACCCCAAAGCCGCCGTAGTCGGTGTGCTGCATCTCGCACAGCAGGACGATGGCCCCCACAGGCACCACCGCCGCCCAGGCCCAGCGCCTGCCCTTGCTCCTGCAGAACTTGACGATCTGGCAGCAGGCGGCCCCGGCCAGCAGGGTGAAGAACACGTTGAAAAGGCCAAAGGCCAGGGAACCGGCCCTCAGGGCCAGGCGGTGGGGAATCTCGGAGAGGACGGCGAAAAGCAGCAGCCGCCCCAGGTAGCGCCGGGCGCTGTGGGTGTACACGCACCCCTGGGCGATGCCGTAGGCGAAGATGGGAAAGGCTATCCGGCCCACGGCCCGCATGGGGTCGTACCAAGAGAAGGGGAACAGCCCTCCCAGCACCGCCGCCGTGTGGTCGATGAGCATGGCCGCGATGGCCACCCATTTCAAAACGTTCCAGGTCATGGGGATGGCTCCTTTTTCAAAGGATGGGATAAACCTTCCACCCCCATCATAGCATGCCCGGGCAACAAATACAATTTAAATCGAAGTCTCCAGCGGAAATTCAGCAAAAAAACAAATGTCCCCTTCTGTTTTTGGAGGAGGGGACAAAAGGGCCCAGCCGGGCGCGGGGCCGGAAGACAAGAAAAAGCGCCGGTGCTTTGGCGTTTCCAAACACAGGCGCTTTGGCGGGACTTATTCTGGATAGTGCAGGTTCTTCTCGGTGGGATGCTCCAGCGCCTCGGCCAGGTACTTCTTGGCCAGGAACCGCGCCATGGGCAGGTTCTGGTCCAGGTAGTTGCCGCAGTCCTTGGGGGCGGCGCCGGGAATCTCCCCCTCATACCCCGCGATAAAGCAGAAGGTATCCCGCACCAGGGGCACCGCGTCCTGGGCTTGGTAATCCCCGGCCAAAATGAGGTAGCAGCCGGTGCGGCAGCCCATGGGCCCAAAGTAGATGACCTTCTCCTTCCAGTGGGGCTCGTTGCGCAGATAGGTGGCGGCCAGGTGCTCGATGGTGTGGAGCTCGGCGGTGTTCATCACCGGCTCCCGGTTGGGCGCGCACATCCGCAGGTCAAAGGTGGTGAGGACCTCTTGCCCCACGTGGTCCTTTCGGGACACATAGACCCCGGGGAGCAGGTCCAGGTGGTTTACCGTAAAGCTCGCGATTTTTTCCATATTGCTCTCTTTCACCGCTTTTTACTTCCCGTAGCCGTTGGGGTGGCTCTCGTGCCACTTCCAGGCGCTGGCGATAATGGTCTCCAGGTCGTCGTACTGGGGCTTCCAGCCCAGGATGGTCTTGGCCTTCTCGCTGCTCGCCACCAGCTGGGCGGGGTCGCCGGCCCGGCGGGGGGTGGTTTGGGCGGGGATGGGATGGCCTGTCACCTTCCGGGCGGTGTCGATGACCTCCTTCACGGTGAAGCCCACGCCGTTGCCCAGGTTGAAGATGTTGCTCTCGCCGCCATTGTTCAGATACTCCATGGCCAAAATGTGGGCCTGGGCCAGGTCGGTGACGTGGATGTAATCCCGCACGCAGGTGCCGTCCCGGGTGTCGTAGTCGTCACCGTAGATGGACACCTTCTCCCGCTGGCCCAGGGGCACCTGGAGGATCAGGGGGATGAGGTGGGTCTCGGGGTGGTGGGCCTCGCCGATCTGGCCGGACTTGTGGGCGCCGCAGGCGTTAAAGTACCGCAGGCTCACATAGCGCAGGCCGTGGGCCTGGCCCACCCAGTGGAACATCCGCTCCATCGAGAGCTTTGTCTCGCCGTAGGTGTTGGTGGGATGGGTGGGGTCGCCCTCTAAAATGGGGATGTTCTCCGGCTCGCCATAGGTGGCGGCGGTGGAGGAGAACACGATCTTGTCCACGCCGTGGGCCACCATGGATTCCAGCAGCACCTTGGTGCCGCACAGGTTGTTGTCGTAGTACTTCAGGGGGTTTGTCATGCTCTCCCCCACCAGGGAGTTGGCCGCGAAGTGGATGACCCCCTGGATGGGCTCCTTCTCAAAAAGCCCGTCCAAAAAGGCCCTGTCCCGGATGTCCCCCTGATAGAACCGCGCCTTGGGGTGGACCGCCTCTTTGTGGCCTGTCTCCAGGTTGTCCGCAATCACCACGTCCACGCCGTTGTCAATCAGCTCGTAGGCTGTGTGGGAGCCGATGTAGCCGGCCCCGCCCAGTACCAAAACCGCCATGCTGCCTTACCTCCTGTGTAAAATTTTCCGCGGGCAGTTGCTTTCTGCCTCTATGATTATTATAATGAGAACAGAAGCAAAAAAACAACAAGGATATTGGCCTATTCTTTTCTTATATTGAGGTATTTATGGAGCTTTTGGTCAACGAGGAAAAACGGGAGCTGAAAAGCCACGGCACCTTCCAGTTTCCGGTGAACATCAGCCGCAAGCGGCTCTCCTCCTACGGCACGGGGGCCTTCCCCTGGCACTGGCACGACGAGGTGGAGCTGACCTTGGTGCTCTCGGGGAAAATCGACTACCGCGTCAACGAGAGCCAGTACCTGCTGCGTGCCGGGGAGGGCCTGTTCTGCAACGCCGACGCCCTTCACGCCGGCAGCCGTGTGGACGGCGCGGACTGCGACTATGTGTCCCTCACCTTCCACCCCCGGCTGCTGGGCGGGTACGAGGGGTGCATTCTGCGCAGCAAGTACGTGGACAGCCTGGTGGGGGCCTTCCCCTCCCTGCGGCTCTCCCCCCAAGAGAGCTGGCAGCGCCACATTTTAGAGGCGGTGGAGAAAATCTACCAGCTCTCCCAAAGCCAGCCGGAAACCTACGAGCTGGAGGTGCAGCGGCTGCTGCTGGGCATCTGGAGCGGCCTGTACCGCCACCGGGAAAACCAGGCGGCCGCCCCCGCCGGGCCCGAGCGGGTGGAGCGCCTGCGGGTCATCCTCTCTTACCTGCACGAAAACTACGGGGAGAAAATCACCCTGGAGGACGTGGCCAAGCAGGTGGGCCTGTGCAAAAGCGAGTGCTGCCGGTTTTTCAAGCGGCAGATGGGGCAATCGCTGTTCGACTACCTGCTGGACTACCGCATCGGCCGCAGCCTGGCCTTGCTGGAGGAGGGCGGCGCCACCGTGGCGGAGGTGGCCTCCCAGGTGGGGTTCTCCAACCCGGCGTACTTCTCCAAGGTGTTCCGGGCCAGGATGGGCCGCTCCCCCCGGGAGTATCAAAAACAGGGCGCCGCCGTGGGGCCGGAAGGGGGCGACGCCCTGTGAAAGGAGAGCTGCGGGCCTTTTCCCTGGAGGGCCGGCCCTGCGCCTGCTGTGTTCCCCAGGGGGAGGGGCCTTTCCCCCTGCTGGTGCTCTGCGGCTGGGGGCTGGAGGAAAAGCTGCCCCTCCTTGCCCAGGAGCTGCCGCCGGTGGTGCTGTTCGCCGCCCAGGCAGACGGGGGAAGGGACTTCACCCCCTGGCCCGCGCCGGGTATCCGGGAGGGGGAGGCGTTCACCGGGGAGGCCGGGGACTACCTGGGTTTCCTCACCGAGAGGGCCCTGCCCCTGCTGGAGAGGGACTTCCGCGCCGCAGCCCAGCCCCAGCGCCGGGGGATTCTGGGCTACTCCTTGGGCGGGCTGTTCGCCTTGTGGGCCCAGCGCCAAGGGGAGGTGTTCCGCCTGGCGGGCTCGCTGTCCGGCTCCCTGTGGTACCCGGGGTGGCTGAACTACATGGAGCAGCACCCGCCCCGGCCGAGGGAGTGCGTCTACCTGTCCTTGGGGGACCGGGAAGAGTTCGGCGGGCCGCCTTTGCTGCGCACCGTGGGGGACTGCACCCGCCGGGCCCACGCCTTTTATACGGAAAAGGGCCTGGACACCACTCTGGAGTGGAACAAGGGCGGCCACGGCAAAAGGGTGGACACCCGCTGGGAAAAGGCCCTGCGCTGGGCCGCGGGGCGGCTTGTATAAGGGCTCTGGGGCCTGTGCCTGCCCCCTGGGCGGCGGGGCAGACAAAAAAACACGAAAAATCCCCATGAAATTTTCTATTCAATATTTGTTCAAAGAAGTTTAACATTCATTGACATTCTTCCCTTCCCCCTATATAATCAGCATGTAAGGCGTGTGTTCCGCGCGCCAGCCCTTCGGAGCGGCGGACACGGGCGTTTCACACCTGTGCGGTGCTTGGTGGGGAAGCCCTCCCCCGTACCAGCCGCTTGAGCGGTAATATTTTTAGGAAGGTGAGCAAATGGAAAAATTCTTCAAACTGAAGGAAAACGGCACCACCGTGGGCCGTGAGATCGTCGCCGGCTTGACGACTTTCTTCGCCATGGCCTACATCATTGTGGTAAACCCCAATACCCTGAGCGGCCGGGCAGGCGGCTTGGAGGAAGAGCTGATGCCCTGGGGCGCCGTGTTCCTGGCCACTATCATCGCCTCTATCATCGGCACCTTGGTGATGGGCCTGGTGGCCAACGTCCCCTACGCCCAGGCCCCCGGCATGGGCCTGAACGCTTTCTTTGTGTACACTGTGTGCCTGGGCCTGGGCTTTACCTGGCAGCAGACCCTGTCCATGGTGTTTATCTGCGGCTTGATCAATATCCTCATCACCGTGACAAAGCTGCGCAAGTTCATCATCAAGTCCATCCCCCGCAGCCTGCAAAACGCCATTGGCGGCGGCATTGGCATCTTTGTTGCCTACATCGGCTTTTTAAACGTGGGCTTTGTGAATTTCGGGTCTGGCGTGCCTGCCATGGCCACCTTGAACACCAACGTGCTGTGGCTGTTTGTCATTGGCCTGGTGCTCACCATTGTGCTGCTGGTGTGCAACGTAAAGGGCGCCATCCTCATTGGCATTGTGGCCACCGCCATCATCGGCATCCCCATGCAGGTCACCTCCCTGGGCAGCTCCATCAGCTTTACCGAGGCCTGCCAGCAGTTGCCCACCACCTTTGGCGCCATCTTCACCAGCGCCGGCCTGCCCTCCCTGTTCTCCGATGCCGCCAAGATCCCCCTGGTGCTGATTACCATCTTCGCCTTCAGCATCTCTGATACCTTCGACACCATCGGCACCTTCATCGGCACCGGCCGCCGCACCGGCATCTTCTCCGACGAGGACGAGAAGGCCATGGAGACCAAGGCCGGCTTCCACTCCAAGATGGACAAGGCTCTGTTCGCTGACGCCACCGCCACCTCCATTGGCGCCATCTTCGGCACCTCCAACACCACCACCTTTGTGGAGAGCGCCGCTGGCATTGGCGCTGGCGGCCGCACGGGCCTTACCAGCGTAGTGGTTGCCATCTGCTTTGCCCTCAGCGCGTTCCTGGCCACCTTTGTCAGCGCTATCCCCTCCGCCGCCACGGCCCCCGCCCTGGTGCTGGTGGGCGTGATGATGACCTCCTCCTTCAAGGAAATCAAGTGGGACGACATCAGCGAGGCCATCCCCGCCTTCTTCGCCGGCATTTTCATGGCCCTGTGCTACAGCATCTCCTACGGCATTGCCATGGGCTTCATCACCTACTGCATTGTCAAGGTGTGCAAGGGCGAGGCCAAAAAGGTCCATCCCATCCTGTGGGTGGTCACTGCTTTGTTCATTTTGAACTTCATCTTGCTGGCTATTATTTAAAACCCGGCAACCCATCCTATGCTGCAAAAGCGCCCTGTCTTACGACGGGGCGTTTTTTGTTTGCCCGCTCCTTGCACGCAGAGGGTCGGCTTTACACAGAAAAACCGCCTGGAAACGGTCCAGGCGGAAGGAGAGGGAGGTAAAAGTTTGAAAAAAGCAAGGAGAGGGAAGAATTGGCTCGTGGCCTCTTCTCTTCTGCTGTGCTTGTAGTATAGCCCCTTTCTTTGAACTTCCTTTGAACAAGTTCTGAGGGTTTCGTTAAAGGTTCCTTAAGAGAATACGAACGAGCTTGCGGCAGGTGCCCCGCCGTGCTATAATGGGCCGGAAAGGAAGGGAACCCACATGGAACTGGAACAACTGGCCCAACAGGCCACTGCCATTGTAAAACAGGCCGGGGAGCTGATTTGCTCCATCCCCCGGCCCCACGTGTACACCAAGGAGGGCCACGCCAATTTCGTCACCGAGGCGGACATGGCCTCCCAGCGGTTTTTGATTGAGCACCTCTCCCCCCTGCTGCCCGAGGCCCACTTCTTCGCCGAGGAGCAGGAGGAAAACAAGATGGCCCCCGGCTGGAACTGGGTGATTGACCCCATCGACGGCACCACCAACTTCATCCGGGGCTACCGGCCCTCCTCCATCTCCGTGGGGCTGGTGAAGGACGGCGTGGGCATGCTGGGCATTGTGCTGGACCCCTTTGCCGGGGAGCTGTTCTCCGCGGTGAAGGGCGGCGGGGCCTTCCGCAACGGGGAGCCCATCCACGTGGCGGACATCCCCCTGGAAAACGCCCTTGTCGCCTTTGGCACCGCCCCCTACTACCAGGAGCTGAAGGACGCCACCTTCGCCGTGGCCAAGGAGCTGGGCGTCCGCTGCGGGGACTTGCGCCGGAGCGGCTCGGCGGCGGTGGATTTGTGCCACTTGGCCGCGGGCCAGCTGGACGGCTTCTTCGAGCTGCGCCTCTCCCCCTGGGACTACGCCGCCAGTACGGTTATCCTCCAGGAGGCGGGGGCTGTCACCGGCACCGCCCCAGGGCAGGCGTTCACCTTTGAGGAAAAGCAGCCCTTCCTGGCAGGCACGCCGGGGGTGTATCCCCTGCTGGAGGAGCTGGCGGGGAAATACCTGGCACAGCCGTAATGCAAAAACCACCGGGGGACTGCGGTGGTTTTTGTATGGCGCAGCAGAACCCGCGCGCCTTGCCGGACACATAACAAAAGCCGCGCCTCCCTTTCACGGGATGGGCGCGGCTTGCTTTTTTCATCGCTTGAGGCTGCGGCTCTCTTGGGAGGTGCAGCCCTCTTGGCTGTAGCGGGCTTTCTCATAGAGCCGGTGGAGCTGGCTGTCCTCCAGGCCGGCCCGGGTTTCAATCTCCTGGGGGGAGGCCCACTGGGGCGGCGCCTCCTTGGCGGAGCGCAGCACGGCCCGGCGGTACTTCCGGCGCACCTGGGCGGTGGGGGAGCGGTCCCACACAGCCGGGCCCCGCACCCGCTCCTGGGGCAGGGGCTCCTCCTCGTCCTCCGTGTCCCGGCCCAGGAACTGCACCACGTCCCGCTGGTCCACAAAGGTGCCCCGAAAGTTGCGGATGACCAGGTACAGCAGGTACACCCCGAAGCCGCCGCCTATCACGCACAGCACGGCCCCCAGGATAAACTGCACCACCGGGTTCATTTTGGGGGGCTCGCCAAATTCCTGCTGGAGCGCCTCCGCCATATTCACCTCCATGCCGCCGGAGGCAGGGGTGATTTCCTCCAGCCGCACGGCAGAAGTCCGTTCCGGCGGGCTGGGGTCAATGCGCAGATAGCTGTCCTCCAGGGTCAAGGCGGGCAGCAGCAGCCCCGCCGCCAAGACCAGCATCCCTGCCAGCGCCAGGCCGGTAGTGCGGGCAATCCGCCGGGCGGGCAGGCCAGCCATGCCCCGGTTCAGCTCCAGGTAGTGGTCCAGCCGCTGAATGCCCCGGTAGGCCGCGCACAGCAGCAAGTACAGCGCCGCCCAAATCAGGCTGAGCTTTTGCAGCAGGGGGCTGCCGTCCAGCGCGCTGTAGAAAAAGGGCGCCAGGGCCAGGGCGGTCAGGGGCGGGGAGGGCCGGTCCATCATGGACTCCACCGGCTCCTCCGAGAGGCGGTTCTTCCCCCGGAAAAAGCACACCAGCGCCACGGGCACGGCCGCCGCCGGGTGGCCCAGCAGCAGCCAGGCCAGGCCGCAGCAGGCCAGGCTCCAGGGCAGGTAGAGCACCAGCTTGCCGCACACCTGAGTGCCCACATCCGCGGCTGCCAGGGGCAGGATGGAGAGAAGCCCCCACCACATCCGCCCCGGCAGGGCGCTGTCCCCCTCTAAAAAGCGGTAGGCGGTGCCGTAGAACAGCGCGTAAATCATGGCGCAGTGAAGCCACCCCATGGCCCGCGAAAGCAGCTGGCGCCAGTTGCCCAGCTTTTGTATCTGTTTCAACCTTGCCAACTCCTTTCCCTACACTTCCCAATACAGGCGGCGCACGGTGCCGAACTGGGGCATTTCCTCGTACTCGTCCCGGTAGGGGATGATTTGCAGCCACTCCCGCTGGCCGGCCCGCTGGGCAAAAGCCCGGGCCAGGCTCTCCCGCTGGTCCCGGGTGACCAGCACGCACAGCAGGCTGTTCTCGTCCCTTTGGCCCTCCCCACTGGGGAAAAAGCTCTCGATGGGCTCCAGGCCATTGGCGGCCTGGGCGCAGGCGAAGGCCTTGCGCAGCGCCAGCACGCTGCCTGGGCCGGAGACCTCCGGCAGCGCCATGGGCTGGCCGCTGTGGACGTCCAACCCGTTGGAGTAGGCGCTGACCTTGATGCCCGCCTCCAGCAGCCGCACACACAGCGTGCAGGCGATGCGCACCGCCTCCTCGTTGAGCAGGTCGGCCTGCTGCACGCCCAGGCCCTCTAAATCCAGCACCACGGCCACCTTCTGGGACAGGGTGGACTCGTGGAGGTTTACCAGCAGCTGGCCGGTTTTGGCGGTGGCCTTCCAGTTGATGTACTTCATGGGGTCGCCCCGCACGTAGCCCCGCAGGCCCGCAAAGGCAAAGGGGTCGTCGTAGACCTTCTTGTGGCTGGTGAGGTTGCCCATAATCTGGGAGAAGGGGATTTGGATGCGCTGGGTGGAAACCAGCCGGGGCAGCACGTAAAAATCCGTGGCCTGGGGGGTGGAGCCCACGTACTTTTTCGTCAGCAGCAGGCTGCGCACATCCAGGCCCGCCTGGTCAATGCGGTAGTAGCCCCGCCGGGCGCAGCGGAACTCCAAGGTGCGGGTGATTTTCTGCCGGGGGCCCAAGGCGAACACGTCCCGGCGGTAGGTGTAGTCGCTGACGGCGGTGTTGGCCTCGTCGGTAAAGCGCAGGCCCTTGCCCATGTGGAAGTCTATCTCCACCACCGGCAGGGGCAGGAACTTGTCGTTGACCACCACCTCGGTCAAGGCGGCGGTGTCGTCCTCGGTGGCGTATTCCTCTTGGAAGGAGGTCTTCACCTCCAGGCCCTTGCCCCACAGCCGGTCGTACAGGACAACCTGAAGGACGTACAGCGCCGCCAGCAGAAGGAGGATACCAAGCGCCGTCATGTCACTTGGACCAATCTTCCGTGGGCAGGGGCACGGACTGGAGCAGCGCCTGGGCCGCCTCCTTCTGGGCCTGGGAGGAGCCCGCCATGCCGCTGATGGCCAGCCGGTGGGCCATCACCGGCACGCCCACCTCTTTGATGTCCTCGGGGGTGACGAACGCCCGGCCCTCCACCAAGGCCTTGGCTTGGGAGGCCCGCAGCAGCGCCAAGGTGCCCCGGGGGCTTACGCCCAGATCCACGCCCCGGGCTTCCCGGGAGGCCCGGGCCAAGTCCACAATGTACTCCAGCAGCACAGGGTGGATGTACAGCTTGCGGGCCGCCGCCTGCAGGGCCACAATCTCCTCGGGCTTGCACACGGGGCCCAGCTCCTCCAGGGGCTCGCTGGTTTGGAAGCGCTCCAGGATTTGGCGCTCCTGCTCCCGGGTGGGCAAGTCCATGGAAAGGCGCATGAGGAACCTGTCCAGCTGGGCCTCGGGCAAGGGGTAGGTGCCCAAGGTCTCCACGGGGTTCTGGGTGGCGATGACGAAGAAGGGCGGGGCCAGCCGCCGGGTTTCGCCGTCCACGGTGACCTGGCCCTCGGCCATGCACTCCAGCAAGGCGGACTGGGTGCGGGGGGTGGCCCGGTTGATTTCGTCGGCCAGCAAAATGTTGCAGAACACCGGCCCCGGGGAGAACTGGAACTCCCCGGACTTGTTGTCGAAGAAGTTTAGGCCGGTCACGTCAGAGGGCAGAAGGTCCGGGGTGAACTGGATGCGCCCAAAGGCGCCGTCCACGCTTTTGGCCAAGGAGCGGGCCAGCACCGTTTTGCCCATGCCGGGCACGTCCTCGATGAGCACGTGGCCTCCAGCCACCAGGGCGGTGAGAAGCAAACTGGTGACACGCTCCTCCCCCACCAGCACTTTCTGGATGTTCGCCTTTACGGCAGACAGGATATTTTCCATGAGATTTCCCTTTCTTTGCTGAAATTATCTCTATTATAACAAAGCTTTTTGTGAGATACAAGAAAAAATCCTGGGCGTTGGGGCCGTGAAAAGGAAAAGGGCCGCCGCGGCAGCGGCAGCCCGAAAAGCTTTCTGGTAAAGCGGGATTCTCTTTTACAGCTCCTTAAAGCAGCGCAGCCACTCCTGGGCCAGCAGCCAGTGGCCGGCCGGGGTGGGATGGACGCCGTCGGCGCTCCAGACGCCGGGGCAGCTGCGGGCGGCGGCCTCGTCGAAGAGCTTCTGGGTGTCGATGCAGGGAATGTACAGGTCCTGCTTTTCCCAGTAGCTCTTGGCCAAGTCCCGGACCACCTCACGGCGCAGGTCCACCTCCCGGCGGAAGGTGTCCCAGTGCTCCAGCGTGGCGGGCCCTTGGAGCACATAGGGCTCCAGCAGGATGAGCTTCACCCCGGGCAGGGCATGGGTGATTTCCTGGAGCATCCCCTCGTACACCCGGCGGAACTTGGGGGCGTCCACGCCGTTGTGTTCGCCCAGCTCGTGCCACACGTCGTTGACGCCGATCAGAATGCTGATGACGTCGGGCCGCAGGTTGATGCAGTCCCGCTTGATACGGGCGTCCAAATCCACCACCCGGTTGCCGGAGATGCCCCGGTTTAAAAACTCGTAGCGGCCGGGCTCCTGGGCGCCCAGCTGGGAGGCCACCAGCAGCGGGTAGCCGCAGCCCAGCGCCCGGTTGACAGCCTCCTCCCGCTGCTGGGGGGTGGCGTTGGGGTCCCGGGACATCCACTCCTCTGTCATGCGGACCATGTCTGTGCGGTTCACATCGGTGATGGAATCGCCGGTAAACAAAATGCGAAGTTTCTCCATAGCGAACAAATCCTCCACGTTTTCACGGGCCCTTGGCTGCCCGATTTTTTCCTATTATACCGCCGGAATCCCCCGCCCGCAAGCCCGAAACGGGAAATCTTGCAGGCGGTTTCCTTCATGCTTTCCCGCTTTTCCAGGTGGAGAATTTGGAACCGAAAAACCTCCCGCTGCGCGCAGTTATTTTGAAGCATTATTTCAAGTCAAGTCGCACATTTAACAACGACCGAAGATTTCCCTAGTCCCACTCCTCCGGCAGGGAGAGCATGAGGGAGAGAAGTCTCTTCGCTTTCAACGAGAGCGACTTGTCCCGCAGGTGATGGTTTGACATCACCGTGTAATCGCGGGTTTTCTCAATGCGGAATACCGCCATATTGGATACCTCCTTCCTTCGGTTTTGAAAAGTGTTCATTTCGGTGGTTTTGCGCCCCTGTACCACCGCCCGGCCCTCCCATGAGGGAAAGGATATGGGCGGCCTCGTTTGCGCCGCCCACAGGCGAAAAAACAGGGGATTTCCCACCCGTATTCATACAGTTTTGCGTACCCCCGGCAGGGCATAAAAAACGCCACAGGTTTGTGTTACCCATGGCGTTGCCCCGGCAGATGGCCGGTCTGTATTCAGTTATATGGTTACGGGGCGGAGGCCCCGATTGAGGGGGTGCAGTATCCGTATCTTGGCATTTCGTGGTCTTTCAGCGTGTCAAGGCTCACTCAACAGTAGTAAAATCGTAGTAAATGAGGTGGGTTTGACCTGTCTGAAATGCCCGTGGATACAGTGTTTTCAAGGGATAATCAGGTTTCGGCTTGATTTTTCATAAACAAACGGTCATACTGGACGATAGTTTCTCCCGTTATCAGATTGCACTTTTCCTTTTGAAGCAACGTGTACTTTGGCTGGCCCACGGTATAGTCTTTACCGGTTTTGAGAAAGAGAGTCCGACAGACATACGTCTCCTGCCCCGTGCGTTGCGCCAGAAAAACATATACAGGTATCTCTTTCACATCATTCAAAAGAAGATAATCCGCTTGAATGGCGGAGAATCTATTTGCTTTTTCATTATAGCGAAAAATGATCTCGTTGCTGTCCAAAAACTCCTCCAAATGGGCAAGGGGAGTCAGCCGCTGCTCCATCTCCCTGAAGTAAGCACTGTGCTTTATTTGTTCGAAAGGATATTTGCCATCGAGAACATCTCGAAAAATAGTGGATCGCTGTCCAGTTTGCAAGCGGACATTGTCTTTTAGCTTATGAAGGCCAGCCAGATGGTGAAAGTCCGAGGGGTCAAAAGATACTGTGAATTTCAAAGTCTGTCCCTTACGGCCAATCACAAAGTGATATTGATACCGGGTCAACTGGTCAAATGCTTTCGCACACTTTTGCAAAGAGTCCACCGCAGCTTATCCTCCCCCTACAAACGAAAGACCCCGCACAAGCGGGGTCTTTCGGAGCATTTTCTTTCGGCTTTGCGCCTACGCCGGCTTGAGGTTTCGCTGCACAACCCCTCCCGAAAGCTCCATAAGGCAATGCCACCGGCACACTCCCTTACTTCAGCGCTTCGGGTGAACACACGCCGTTGCTCACCTTACATTATTATTATACGCAACCTAAAGGGATATGTCAACTGGGAAGTTTTTTCTTTGAGACAGAGGTGGTTGCGCGGTACTCTTCCCTCCGGCCCGAATTCACCACTAAAATGAAATGACCCGATGTGGTGCGCGTCACAGAGAGGCGTATTTGGTTCTGTTACTTCTACTACGATGTAACTTGCAGAAAAACACAACAGAATCTTTGCAAAAGTGACTTTTTCTAATCATCGGTTGATAGCAAAGTACCGCAACCCTTGACGGATATACAGGATAGCCAGAAACAAAATCTGATCGGTCGGTTTGACTATGGATAACTTGTGTCAAGGGTCACAATTTCGGTAGGATCCTGCGCAAAAAGTCCACTAGCTCCGCCGAGATCTCGGGTGAAACTATGCGCAGGTTGCTCTCCTCTGCGGGCATCCGCCCCAAGGGGTTTAGTCCACCATACCAGACCAGATGTTGGTCGAGCACACAAAAATTGGAGAGATGGTTTTGAGAAAATACTACCGAGATGCCCGCTTGCTGCAGTATGGTGACGTTGGCGGTAATTTTAGGCTGAATTTCCGACCGAAACAGAGCAGGCTGCGGCAGATATACCTGTACGTTCACGCCTCGATGCTGTAAACGTTGCAAGATTGGGGTCATCCGATGCACAGATTGAGCCGAAAGCGAAGGCACACAAAACAGTGCCTCTTTAGAAGTTGCGTCCAGATCTTGTGCAAGAAGACGTGAGAAATCGGATAATTCAATAAAAGCTGATGATTCAGTTTGCGAGGGTTGAAGAGTGTTTGGATTGCTGTCGCCTATCGTTCCACGTACTGTATACGCCAATGCAGCGTAGCTGCGCAGCCGTTTACGGTACTGCTGTTCCAGCATTGGGACACGGAAGTCTACATAATCATACAGCAAAACCTCTCGCTTTCCAGGTGTGGCGCGGTGTAGGCGGCCGGTGTACTGGGTCAGAGTACCCTTCCAAACAACCGGCATTGTTAAGAGTAGCACATCCAGCCGCGGCAGGTCGAACCCCTCACCGGCGTATTTGCCAATCGCAACCACGGCAAGCGGCTCGTCATTGGGTATGGCTGCTAGTTCAGTTAGTAACGCACGCTTTTCTTTGGCAGTTCCCTGACCGGAGAGTAGAAACACGTGCGAACAGTGTGGGCGTAGTGCTACTGCCAAGATTTTGGCGTGTTCCAACCGTTCGGTCAACACCAGTGGCGTGTGCCCCTGGGCCAACAGGTCAGCGGTATCCTGTACAATTAGTTTATTACGTAGGGTATCCCGAATCAAGGCTTCGCAGATTGTGGCATAAGTCATTTTTTCAGTAGTCAGTGGCATGGCAAACCTAGTAAAACGCGGTACCACAATCCGTGCAAAGCCCTGGCGCGCGGCTTGTTCGGCAGCGCTGACCTGGTAACGGATTGGCCCGCACTGCATCGTGATAATCGGTTCATGCCCATCTGCCCGTGTCGGAGTGGCCGTCAAGCCATATACATATCGTGCACACACAGCCCGAAGCACCTGCTCAAATCCAGCAGCCGAGACGTGGTGACACTCATCCACAATGACCAGGCCGTATTCCTTGATAAAAGGTTTTACCTCGCCGTCACAGACCAACGACTGAAGCATTGCGATATCCACATAACCGGCCGCCGTATTCTTTCCTCCGCCAATCTGCCCAATCAAGCTGAGCTTCCGCCGGCGACCGTGTTGTTTGGGCTGTGGTGGCAACGATTCGTCAATGCACAAAAATTGGGTGAGCGCTGCCTGCCATTGGTTCAGCAGTGTCTGGGTGTGTACCAAAATCAACGTATTGACTTTTCGTTGCGCAATCAGCCAGGCAGCAATCACAGTCTTGCCGAATGCGGTGGTGGCACTGAGTACCCCGTTATGGTGTGCCAGCAAGGCACTGGCTGCAGGCTGCTGGTCGGGACGCAATGTGCCAGTAAAGGCAATATGAAGAGGGCGCCCAGGGCAGGATTCGTCCTGAACGGTATAAGTGGCCCCAGCACCGTGAAGTAGGGAGCAAAGCGCCTCCTCACATCCGCGCGGCAGCACCAGGAAATCATCTTTTTCTTCTGCGGTGGAAATGATGCGCGGGATGTTGTGGGTGGAAAAGTGCATTGCTTGCTTTTTATAAAAGTCAGGGTTGCGGAAGGCAGCCAGGCGGATCAGTTGGTTTCGGGCTACTGGCGTAAGATGTCTCTTTTGGATGTACAGGCCATCGGCACGCACGATGGAAAGCGGCTGGTATAAAAAATCTTGCGCTGCCAGGGATTGCACGGGTTTTGGTTTCCATGGTGCACAGCTTTCCATTGAAGTTTGGGCAACGTCAGCAGTGCTGACCTCCACGCCCATTTCATCCGCTAGATCGCCCAGTGCCCGCCCAGCGGGACATAGAGTTTCCAGCAGAGTATCAACCTGGGTGGGCAGCAATGTCCGCACCGAAGAAAGGAACATCCATTGATCCGGATATGGGGTGAACGATTCATCCACAAAAACGCTGTTCCCCCGTTGCCGGGCCTTACCCTGCAGCGGCAGGGCAATCAGATTACCAAAGCCGCCTGCAGCAAAGGTGAGCGCCGGACAGGCAGCCATGGCAGCGGTCAGCAGTATGTCGCCCAGACGCCGGGCATGGGTGCATGGGATTGCCTCGGCAAAAAACAGCCATAAGTGTGCTCCCTGACCAGAGCGGGAACGTTCCAGTGCGAACGGCACCGTATGGGCGCGGCAGACTTGCGCCACAGCAGTAGCGCAGGCTTGCCAGTCAGCGTCATCAAAATCCAGTACGAGCAGGAAGCAGGTCTCATCAGGCAGCATCGGGTAAAGACCAATCACATCCCGTTCCTGAGCGTTTCGTCCAGCCAAATGGCGATAGATTGCCCCATCGTCCAGCGGGCTCAGCTGGCGATTCGAACACTTGGCGCATGAAACCCGCCCTTTCTCACATACACCAGGCTTCCATTCGTTGGAACAGACTGGGCTGTACCCACTTTTCTGCGTCTTTTCGCTGTACCAGCGCCGAGCGTAAGCGTCAGTACGGCCTCGAAACAAGGAGCGGTACAGGCGGATTTTTTCGGTAGGAGAGCTGGTACGGGTAACTGGCGCAGATGCCGCTTGGAGAGATGGCTCGGATGAATGATTTTGATTCTTTTGGGCCGCGTTTTGTACACAGGGCTCTTTTGAATTGACGAATGTTGCAACAGCGTGGTGGGCAGATGCTATCCCTTTTTGCAAAGAATCACACGACTTGAGCGCAGCTAGCTGTTTACGAAGAATCGCATTTTCCCGTTCTAATTCTTGTACTCTGCTCAGTAAGCGCTGAATTTCCAACTCAGTATCCATTTTATTCTTTCCTGCCTGCCAGCATCTCTACAAGGCTTGCCACATCGGTACGAGGGTTACAATCCGTAGAGGGCCAGTTGCGATCTTTATACTGCCTCTCTTTCGCTTTGCATCTCTCAATGGCTTCCTGCGTGTGATCTTTCAGTTTTCGATAGCAATCCCGGCCCTTGTCATAGTCGGGAAGTTGGCGTCTCAAATCCTCCAGCACCTGGCTTGAACCCGAGTAAGTTCCACGCAGCTCATGAAAATGGGCCACAAACCAAACCTCAAAGCAGGGGTTGGAAGCGAAGGCTTTATAATGCGCATATTCCTCCTGGCACAACAACTCTCGTAGCTGTCTGGCTCGTTCTTCGTTGCAATCCAAATCCAAGATGATTCCGGCGATATCATCCTCGGCGGACACATCGTTTTCCATGCATTCCCGCTGCAGGGAGGCCAGCATCCCCTGGGGACCGGTTTCTCCTCTGGAAACCACTTTCACCGCATATTTGCTCTCGGGCGTACTGAAATGCCAGAAGTAAAGTTTTTCGGTCTTGTTCTGCCCTTCTGCAATGAGAAGCACCACCGGTTTCCTCTTTCTCTGCGGTTTCCCGCGGCTCTTATCCCGAAAGTACCGCCCACTTTCTTTGGCCATCTCAGAGCCCTCCTTCCGGACGCAGATAGGGAATGGCTCCATACCGGCCAAGCAAGTACCCTTTCTCGATATTCTCGTTTTTTCGCACGGAGAATTCATCTAAAGAGTAGAGTTCCGTGGCTGCAGTATGAGGGTCTTTCTCCACAAAATAAATCTGATCCCGGCGGAACGTATCGAGAGAGAGAAGCGTGGTGTCGTGGGTGGTAAAAATTAACTGGGCATTGGTTTGGTTAATTTCCGGCGTGTGGAATAGCTCTACCAGAAATTGTACCAAAAATGGGTGTAGACTTCGGTCCAGTTCATCGATGACCATGGTTTTTCCTTTCCCAAAGACCTCTTTCAGAATGGGAGAAAGCCAAAAAAGCTGTTTAGTACCCAGAGACTCTTCATTGAGGTCCAGGAAGAATTGTGCCCCCTCACCACTTTGGGACTGCACATAATGTCCCGCATGAATGTGAACCGCTTTTACTTGCCCTTGTGGAACAGGGTTTCCCGCTGGATCTGTAAAGACGATCTCTTTTGTCTGGTTCCCTAAAGGGGTAATATCCACTTGGATATCATCAATGTTGATATCTGCTTGTCGAAGCAGAGAAAGTGTAAACTGCTTTAACTCACCTTGCTCATCTTTCTCAAAGGCTTGCAACGCCAAGGTTTGCATAGTAAAATCCGGCTCATAGACATCAATAGAATCTGCCAACCATTGGTACGCTGGAGCAGTCTTGGCGTTCCCCCAGTTGGTAGCTGTAGCTAGAAAAAGTTTGTTAGGCGTGTTCTTCTCCTCGTATTTTGAGAAAGAACTCTCGTCAGTTTGATTATACATGAATTTTTCCCCTGTCCGCTCGAAAACACGGGAGGGGCGGGCACTGGCATAGTAATACAGGTACTCCTCATGCACGCAGTCTGCATCAGCTGCAAACCCATAGCGGTAGGGAACCCCATTCTGGGCAACAAAGTAGAACTCGAAAGAACATGGGCCCTGCGCAGTTTCCTCATCAAACTGGAAGGGAACCATCCCTGGAATCTTTTGCGTGATATTTCTAGTGTCCGAAGTGCGCACCGCCATAATAGCCGCAACAAAGGCCCGGATCACCGCACTCTTGCCTGCAGCATTTGCGCCATAAATGGCAGCTGATTTGAGCGCGTCTTTTTTTCCCTCATGGGCAAGATTCTCTGGGTGAGATTTATCAGAAGAGGGAACCATGCTCAAAATAGCCTCTTCTTTGATGGATTGGAAATTCTTTACCTTGAACTGCAGTAACATGGGTTTCTCACTCCTTCTCCACTATTAGGATACTCGGAAATCCTAAAATATGCAAGTTGAAATTGAGGTTTTTGAAAATTTTTTTCAAAAACGGCGTTTTAATAACGAGATTTATACGAGACTCACCTGTCCCTTAACTTCCTGAGTTTTTTAACCTTCAACGCTAATTGCAGTCATCACTTGTCCCCATCTGGATCATCATAATACCCGAGTTCTATGCGAACGTTTTCCATCATATATCCCAGATCATCTGATACGCCATACCCCAGAGGATCGGCAGTAGATATGAGGTTTTCGAATTCTGTTTCGTGGAGGCTGAAGAAATCCGGATGCAGTTTCGCATAATTCAAAAATTTTTCAGCTGAGGATTCAAGGCTGTTGTAAAATCTTCCCCCATAGTCACCGTATACTGCACTAAGTTCTGCGGCTTCGGCAGCGAAAGCAAGGTGCATCAGAGCCTTCGTTCCTTCATCTACAGTTCTGCTTAGGTAGTCGTTCAGCACACCTTTGCATTCACTCAAAGAAAACTGTTCCTTCCAGAAAACCTTTTCTAATCGTTTCTGCAGACTGACTATCAATTCATCATTGGATTCCACGCTCCAACAACTGCTTTCGATATCCTTGAAAACTTTAGAAGATTTGAACATTTCAAATAAATGCGCTTCTAATTCATCTCTGGTTAAAGATTTAATTACTTTTTTATACTGCGTTAGTGTCATCATGCTTTTTCTTCTCCTGTCCAATTGTTATGTAACACTCAATCTTCTGACGGCCTATTCCCTTGCAGGAATTCAATGACTTCTGCAAGGGTTTTCTCGCTTTTTGAGAATGCTTCCAGGAGCTGCTTGTTATCCCGCTCCTTCCGTTTCGTCAGAAGCTTTTCCAATTCATCAACTGCCTTATCGTATTTCACTTTTGTTTCGGCCACATTGATCTGAGCTTTCTCTATCTTTTCTTCTAATGTCACAACCCGTCTCGCCATCTTCCTGCCCTCCCATATCACAGTGTTTTCATTTGTTCGTTTGCTGCTTTTTCAAACTCCTCAACCTCAATCCTTGCCAGATCTGAACTGATTGCAGCCGCCTGTTTCTGTACATTAGATGCTGTAAGGCCGAAAGCTTTCAGGATCTCTTTTTGTCTGGCAGTAACTGCATAATCCAAACGGTATTCATTATCAGCACCTTTTAGCATCTCTATCTTTTCCAGTTCCTTTATGGCTGCAGGCACTGTCATGAAATTTCTCCTGTGTTCCTGTCGGTCCATTTCGTCTTTCAGACAGGTATATATCTTACTTCGGATAATCGTGGCTACAAACTCTATAAATATCTTTGTATCCATTGACTCATTAGAGTAAACCCGCTCACTCCGCGCCCCGAGATACGATTTATCTCCCCGGAAAAGTTTCTCCGATCCATCCCTGCTCTTATACAGCGTCAGCGCTTCCTCTGCTGTCATCTTATCCGAAGTCACAATCACAAAATAACCACAAAGCTGTATCTCCCGGTTGATTATTTCTGTCTTTTCGATTCCGGACATGAACTTCTCATCTTCCAGGCCTTCATGCCAGTACACCAGATCGAAATATTTAATAAAATCTCCTCTCAGACGAACTGGCAGCCCCATACAGTCTTTTAGTTTCTTTCCCATCTGGTCAATTTTATCTTCAAATTTTTCCCGCTCAGACTGCCTTTTGCTGTCACTATAATAAATATGGAAATACCTCTCTTTTTCATCATCTGCATATAGTTTCCGCCGAACAGTTGTGCCACTGACTTTGTAGGCGCGGATACTGTTTTTCCGATCATCCTCGAAACGTCCTCTTCGCTCCAGTATGATATCGCTGACCAGTTTTTTCATCCCCTTGGCCATGATAACGAAATCATATCCATTATCATCCATGAACCGGATATTTTCCTTGCTAAAATATCCCCGGTCCAGAATAAACCCAACCCGTCTGTACCCATATCCCTTCGCTTTGCCAAGCGTATACTGAAGCTGGGATATGTCTACAATGCTTCCGGGATAAGACTCGTAGAACAAAGGCTCTCTATTATTCCGGTCATAGGCAATGGAATAATTAAAGATTTCTTTCCCCTGGTCATCTTTTGGATGGCCAAACTCTACCAGATCGATGTCCCCGGCCTGGCTGTTTTTGTTTGTGGAATCGTAAGAAATATAGATCCTTTCCCTATGATCTTTCTTCTCGTTCCATTCATTCAAAAACAGAATCCGTTGGTCTGTCGTAGTCCGGCTAAGAAAATCGGACACTTTCGAATCACTGTATATACGCATATCCTCTGTCATCAATGGATGGTTGAAAGCATAATCCGGATAATACTGGGCGGCATTTCCTTCGGTAATGATTGTATAGGCAGCCAGATCCAGAAACAGCCCCGCATCCTTTCCAACGATTCTTGCAAGCATCAGATCCAATCTGTAGTCAGATATGACCTTCCGAATCACAATATAAGCCCCAATACGAAGGCAGCCACTTCGGTATCCCTGTTTCTCCTCCGGCAGGATTTCCTGTGGAAATATCTTTAAGAACTTGTCATTCGGCAACATGAGGGCAGGCTGGCCCGGAATCTGCTTGCCGATACATACCCGTCTCGGTGTGTTATACTTCTTATCTTTCAGATAAATCCGCGCGTATTCATAATAGATATACGTCGTTCCCTTGATTGTCTTCTTCGTGATTTTCCCGTTTGAATCAGGTATCTTTATCGTACAGTCCAGGTACATATGGCACTCCATCCGTTTAATACTTGAGGGTTAATTGCCTCTCTTGCATTATGCCATATTTTTCCAAAAAATACAAGTGAAAAATGGGATTTTCCTTGATTTTACGGGCTTTTTTCAGCTTCCCCAATGAGCGCCAATTTATTGAGTGTCAATTTTTTGGGAGTTCAGAATCTGCTTTTCAAACTTTTCAAAGGCCATTTACTCTCAGAAAAAATTGACGAAGATCACATTATTGAAATTGCATTTGACGCTTTTGAGAATAAACAGTATCGAGACCCCAACAAGCTATACCCTTATCTGAAAGGGCAGATCAGCGACCAGGGGATGTACTATGTGCTTCTGGATGAAGTACAGTTACTAGATGACTTTGAAGCAATATTAAACAGCCTGACACGGATGAACAACGTGGATGTATATGTAACCGGAAGCAACGCCCGCTTCCTTTCGAAAGATGTGATTACCGAATTCAGAGGGCGGGGCGATGAAGTGCATATGTATCCTCTGAGTTTTGCGGAGTTCATGACAGTCTACCAAGGCACAAAGCAGGACGGTTGGAACGAGTATATGCTATACGGCGGCCTGCCTCTTGTGTTGAGCTTTCAAACACCCGATCAAAAAATTACTTTTCTAAAAGCGCTTTTTGAGGAAACCTATATTTCTGATATTGTCGGAAGGCATAATGTTCGCAACAAGGCAGAACTAGAAGACCTTCTCAACATCCTTTCTTCCGCCATCGGTTCCTTGACAAATCCCGAGAAACTTTCCGCAACTTTTAAGACAGTTAAGAAAAAGAAAATAAGCAGCAATACCATCAAAAAATATATTGAGTATCTGTGCGATTCTTTTCTTATCGAAAGCGCAGTGCGGTATGATGTGAAAGGGAAAAAATATATCGACACCCCCATTAAATACTATTTTACTGACATGGGGCTTCGAAATGCCAGGTTAAATTTCAGGCAGTTGGAAGAAACGCATACCATGGAAAATATCATCTTCAATGAACTTAAAATCCGTGGTTTCAATGTTGACGTGGGCGTTATCACACAGTATTGCCGAAATGAGAAAGGAAACAGCATCCGAAAACAGTTAGAGATTGATTTTGTCTGCAATCAAGGCTCTAAGCGTTACTATATTCAATCGGCATATGCGGTATCCGATCCAGCAAAAATGGAACAAGAACAACGTTCTCTGATGATGACAGGGGATTTCTTCAAACGCATCATCATCACAAAAGACACTCCTGCGCCGCATTATAACGAGAACGGCGTCTTGATTATGAATATCTACGATTTTCTCTTGGATGAGAATAGCCTGGAACGCTGAAAGCATGGGATTTCCCCGGACCGATGCCCCCAATCCGCACTGCAAATAAAACCCCCGCATATGCGGGGGACTTTCAGATTTCGGAAAACCAGCACGGACGAGGGAGACTGTCTATTGGTGAAACTTTTTCTTGATGGACACGAACAGTCTCTCAATGGCATAAGCGATAAGGAATACCAGCAGGATGGCCACCCCAGCGGTGCCGTAGTCGTAACCCTGAAGAGAGTTGGAAATCACATAGCCAATGCCTCCGGCGCCTACCATGCCCAAAATGGCGCACTCCGAAAAATTGGTCTCCAGGCGCATGCCCGCCCAGGCCACAATCTGAGAAAAGGCCGCAGGCAAAATGGCATTCCAGAAGATGCTCAAGCGGCTGGCACCGGTGACCTCCAGTGCCTCGATGGTCTCCTCAGGGATGCTCTCAAAGCTCTGGGCAAACGATTTGGTGAAAAAGGCGGTGGTATGGGCACACAGCCCAGCTACGCCGGCTTCGGGCCCCATGCCCAAACAGACCAGCATCAGCAGCACCCACACCGGAGTGGGCACCGCCCGCAAAAAGGTGAAAAGCGCCTGTGTCGCCACGGAAAGCACCGGGACGCGGAACACATTCCGGGCCGCCAGCATGCCGAACACCACACCCAGTACTAAGCTGTACAGCAGGGAAAGCACCGCGATAGAAACCGTCTCCACCAGGGAGGAAAAAATCAGGTCCATGTTGGAGAAGTCCAAGTGTGCCAGGTCCCAAAACACCACGCCGATGTCCGGGATACGTGAAGCCATCTTGCCCCAATCGATACCCAGGTACAGCAGGCTAACCAAGGAAAGGACAGCCACCCCGATGAGGAAAGCGGGGATGAACCGGTTGCGCTGGCGGCACTTCACCGGAATCCGCTTGGGGTGTCGTAACTTTTCCAGGGTGGGGGCGGTTTCTTCCAGCTCCAGAGAGGAGCCTGGCTCCCCGGAATATTGCAGATTCATTTCAGCAGCTCCTTTCGCAGTTTGCCGGTGATTTGATCCACCACAATGACCATAACTGCCACCAACAGGATGATACTCAGTGCGATGTCATATTGAAAGCTTTTAATGTAGGAAAAGAGGGTTAGACCCACGCCGCCGCCCCCCACCATGCCCACAATAGTGGAGGCCCGGATGTTCACCTCTACGCTGTACAAAAACCAGGAGAGGAACCCGCTGAGACAGGAGGGCAGAATTGCCTGGCTTACCCGCTGGGGAAAGCTGGCACCCACGGCCTGCAAACTCTCCACGCAGTCCTGGGAGACGTCCTCCATGGTTTCCACAAAGGCCCGCACTAGAAAGGCAAAACTGGTGATGCACAGGGCCACAAAGCCCACTCCCGTGCCAATGCCCAAGGAGGAGAACAGGATGAAGGCCCACACCAGGGCGGGGATGTTCCGCAGGAAGGTGGCAAACCCCCGAACAAATATAGCGGCTTTGGGAAAGGGGGAAACCTTCTCGCTGCCAAACAGGGCCACAAAAAAGGCCAGGATTGCCGCCACCGTGGTGGAGGAAAGGGCCAGCGCCAAGGTGACCACCACGCTTTCCAGCACGCCGGGGATGCGGCTGGCCTTGGGCAGAGCAGGTGGGAGGAAGTCCTGGGTGATAAACTCCACAAAGGCGTCGCCGTTGGCGATGAGAGTCATGGGATTGAAGTTTGTCAGCCAGCTGCACAGAACAAACAACACAAGGGCCGCTATGAGGAACCCAGTGTACAGCCGCTTTAAATCCTTGGCGATGAGGGGAATCCGCTTATCCATGCTCTTTTCCTCCCAGCATCAGGTTCTCCCGGCTGGTGCCGTAGATACGCTGGATGGTTTCATCATCCAGCTGCTGTGGCGGGCCGTCAAAGACGATCTCTCCCTTGCTCAGGCCGATGATCCGGGTGGAATACCGCAAGGCCACGTCCAACTGGTGCAGGTTGACAATGCAGGCGATATTCCGCTTCTGGGTCATGGAGCGCAGCAGGTCCATGATGGTCTTGGAACTGGAGGGGTCCAACGAAGCGATGGGTTCGTCACACAGCAGCAGCTTGGGTCCCTGCATAATGGCCCGGGCAATGCCCACCCGCTGCTTCTGCCCGCCGGATAAATCCGAGGCCCGGTTGTAGCTGAATTCCCCCAGGCCCAGCTCCTCCAGCAACTCCAGGGCCTGGCGTTTGTCCGCCTCAGAGTAGAGGCCGAAAATCCCTTTGAGACCCCGCATATACCCCAGCCGGCCGTGGAGCACGTTTTGCAGCACAGACAAGCTGTACACCAAATTGTAGTTTTGAAAGATCATCCCCACCTTCCGGCGCAGGGCCCGCAAAGCTCTGCCCCGCTGCCGGGAGACAGCCTCCCCCTCCAGCAGTACAGTGCCTCCGCTGATGGGTATCAGCCGGTTAATAGCCCGCAGCAGGGTGGACTTTCCCGAACCGGAGGGGCCAATTACCGAGATAAATTCTCCTTCCCCCACCGTAAAACTAACGCCGTTTAGGGCGTGCACCCCGTTGGGGTATTGCTTGGATACGTTGTCAAAGCGCAAAAGTGCTTCCATGGCGGTTCCTCCTTGGGTGGGATTAAAAGTCGTTGATGATCTTGTTCAGCTCGATGATGTCCTCATAGTCGCTCATGTCGCACTGGATGAACCGGGCGCCGGGAACTTTGATAACATCGGTGAAGTACTGCTCGTTGTCGTAGCTGGTGAGGAAGTCCGTAAGGGTTTGGCGGGTCTCCTCGTCCACATGCCCGGCCACTACCATGGCCTCGGCGGGGATGGCGCCAGACTCGTGGATGATTTTTACGTCCCCCTCGGCGGCGGCGCCGTTGGCGATTTCCGAAGCTAAAATTTGGTCGGAGATGGGAGCCACATCCACGTCGCCTTTAACTACCGCCTGAAGCCCCGCTTGATGGGAGCCGGAATAGCTCACCGCCTCGAAGAAGTCCCCGTTGGTGTGGAGCATGTCGGAATTCAGCTCCTCATCGGGGAAAGCTTGGATAATTTCCGCGGTGGGTACTAGGTTGCCAGAGGTGGAGTCCGGGTCCACAAAGGCCATGGTCTTGCCCTGGATGTCCTGGATGGAATTAATTTCGCTGTTGTCCGCCTTGGCGATGAGTAGCGAGTGGTAGATGGCCTTCTCCGGGTCGCCCTCCTCGGCTTTCATGACGATGGGCTCCAAGTCCGTGCGCTCCACTCCTAAGGCCAGAGCCTGGGAGCCCATGTAAGCCATTTCCGCACTGCCGGTGCGCAGCGCCTCGATGATGGCGTTGTAATCGCTGGCTTGGATTTCCTCCACTGGGCAGCCCAGCACTTCACTAAGCTCGTCCGCCAAACCCTGGCGGGCATCGGCAGCTTCGGTGTTAGATTCGTTGGGAGCGTAGGCAATAGTGAACACGCCGTCCTCGCCGCCAGGATTGGTTCCGGTTTCCCCCGCGCTGGCGGAGGAGCTGCTATTCCCACCGCAGCCAGCCAGAAGGCTCGCGGTAAGCAGCGCGCTCAGAATCAAGGCGGTCGTTCTTTTGCCGAATTTCTTATAGAAAGAGTGTTTCATGGTAATTTCCTCCGAAAAGAAAGCAAGATTATTCGTATATGGAGCGCAGCAGCGTTTCGATAGTGCCGCTGTCCAAGGCGACGGGGTTGTTGTCCGCCCGGCCCTTCGTCATGCCCAAGGCAGCCAGGCAGGGCAGATCCTCCTGCCTTACACCCCAGCCCTGCAAAGTGGAGGATTGCCCTGAGCGCTCCAACAAATCCCTGACACGGGCATGCAAACCAGCTGCGTCCTCCACACCCAGAGCGTGGAACAACCTGTCCAGTCCAGGGACAGCAGGGGCGTTCAGCTCCAGCACCGGGGCCAGCAACAAGGCCACCGCCGTGCCGTGGGGGATGTTGTAGCGCATGGTCAGGGGGTAGGAGATGGAGTGGCAGGCGGTGGTCTTGGTGTTGCTAAAGGCCAGCCCAGCCAGCAGGCTGCCCCGGGCCATGGCCTCGTGGGCGGCGGGGGCGTTCTCCAACAGGCCGTCGATGCCGTCCATCACCGTGGCGATGGCCTCCAAAGCCAGGCCCCGGGACACGGCATTGGTGTGGTTGGCCCAGTAGCTCTCCACCGCATGGGCAGCAGCGTCCAGGGCGGAGGACACCGCCAGCTGCACAGGCATCCCCAGAGCCAGCTCCGGGTCCACCAAGGCGGCGTAGGCGTAGTTTTCCTGGCTCTCCAAAGAGCGCTTGCAGTTTTGCTCCGGATCCCAGATGGTGGCCCAGCAGGTGACCTCGCTTCCGGTACCCGCTGTGGTGGGCACGCCGATCCACTGGGCGGCGGGCCGCAATTTCCCGCCGGCGATGGCCTCCCGCAATGCCTGGGGATGTTCCAGCTCCCTGCCGTAGAGGCAGCACAGGGACTTGCCCACATCCAACACGCTGCCGCCGCCGATGGCAACCACCGCCTCGGGGGCGAAGGCTTTTGTCTCCTGCCACACCTGGAACAACTGCTCCACGGTGGGGTTGGAGGCCGTAAACACCAGACTTTTTGCTTCCACGCCGCTCTCCTTTCCTAGTAGCGCGGCTACGGCAGGGTGCTCCAAGGCTTGCTGGCTCCAGGCCAGCACCAGCACCTTTCTCTGGGGGAGGGTCATTTCTTCCAGCACCTGGGGCAGCTGGCTCAGACAGCCGGGACCCTCAACAGTGCGCACCGGGTTATAATATCGGTTCACAGCGCTTCCCCCCTTGCCATACGACGATTCAGTGTCTGGATGACCTGAGGCAGTTCCTGGATGGAGTCGATGACCAAGTCCGCCCCGGATTCTAAGTAACGGAGGGCGGCCTTCTTCTTCCGCCGGCTCAGTTCATGCCGGTCCATGGCGTTGTACTCCTCCTGGGTGAGGCCCAGCAGGTTGGAGCCGGTGAGCACACCGATGGCGTAGGCCCCGGCGTTTTTGCCCTCCTCCATGTCCACCACGGTGTCGCCCACCTTCACCACCCGGCAGGGCGGATAGATCTCCATCTGGCGCATACACTCGTAAAGCATAAAGGGGGAAGGCCTGCCTTTCCCAGTGACATCCGGGGTGACAACACAGTCGGCCTCATAGCCCAGGGCCTTGGCCGCCGGGATGACCTTCTCCATAATCTGGGCGTTGTACCCGGTGGTGGAGCCAATTTTGATTCCCATGTCCCGCAGGGCGGCCACGGCCTCCCGCACGCCGGGAAGGGGCACGCTGTACTCTGCCACCACCTGTGAGAGAGTGGCTTCAAATTCCTGATAGAGCCTCTCCACGTCCTCCTCGTTCCAGGGACGCTTGTACCGGGTTTTCCACTGGTCCCGACCCGAAGGGCAGGACAGCAGCTCCCGGATGTGAGCCTTTTTCTCCATGCCCATGGGGGCGTTGATCTCTTCCCGAGTCAAAGTGATCCCCGCTGCGGAGAATACCCGGTCGAACACCTCGCTGGGGGCGCTGGAACCGTAATCCACGGTGGTGCCAGCCCAATCGAAGACCACAAGTCCAATCTGATACTGTTGGTTCATTGTAAAACACCTCATTGCGTCTTCTTGCATTATTTTGCTGTTTATTGCCGTTTGCAGCGCTATTATACGCCGCAAATACACGCAACAACAAGCAAAAAACCGTAAAAGCATTGTAAAATGGGCGTAAGAAAGCCCCCGGCCATGAAAAGCCAGGGGCATTTTTGTTTTGCTCTAGAGGGCCACTCACACGATGGTGATCCCCTTTTTCTCGTACTTCTCCCGCACCTCAGGGAGAACGTGATTGTCCATCACCAGATAATCCACCTGCTTAGGGGACAGCACCTGCCGCTTAGAGCACTTGCCCAGCTTGCTGGAATCCATCACAGCCAAAACCTGCCGGGCATTGGCCGCCAATAGCTGGATGACGCCAATTTCATCCAGGCGAAAGTCGGTGTAGCCGTCCTTATAGTTTACTGCGTTGATGGAGAGCAGCGCTACATCCGGGTGGAACTTGGCAAACTCCTGCTCGCAGAGAGAGCCGTAGGTGGAGCGTTCCTGGGAATCCATCTGGCCGCCCACCAGCACCAGCTCCATGTGCGGCGCTTGGAGCAGCACGCTGGCGGCGGCGAAGTTGTTGGTGACCACCGTGCACTTCTTTCCCAGAGACAGGAGCTCCTGTGCCACCACCGTGTTGGTGGTGCCGGAGTTTAGGGCCACCACATCTCCCTCGTGGATGTAAGCCAGCGCTTTTTGGGCAGCTTCCCGTTTTAAGTCCCCGTGGATGATTTCCCGCCCGGTAAAGTTGGACATAGAGACTTGAGACTCCGGCATGCAGGCTCCGCCCCGCACACAGCGGATAAGCCCCTGCTGTTCCATGGCTTTTAGATCACGACGGACGGTATCCACCGAAATATGTAACTGCCGGCTTAAATCACTGACCTTTACCGTAGACTGCAGCTGCAGTTGCTGCAGCACAAATTCCGCACGCTGGTTGTAAAGCATCAAATGGAATTCCTCACTTTAACTAGCTGATTTTCAGAATCATTGTACTCCATATTTTCCAACGTTTCAACAGCTATTTCGTGCACCAATTATGTTGGAATGCACCCACCTTTTTCTGTAGAGCTTCATATACATAGAATCACCACTGCATTTTTACCCCCTCCACCCATTCCTCCCTCACCCGGCAGCGGCACACGCCGAAGTGCTGGTTCTGCCGCTCCATAAACGCGGCGGGAATCTTGGTCAGCCATTTCTTGCTGAAGGCGGTGGTGCCGAAATAGGCGTCAAAGTTGGCAACAGGCAGCACCACCCAGGGGGAGTCCTCCTGTTTGTTCGCCGCATAATACTCCAGCAGGGTGAGAAGCACCTCCGATTTGGCAGAAGGGAAGGAATCTGCCAGCCGCTGTTCCAGGCCGGGCGGCAGGAAAATGGTGGGAGAACGCAGGGGCCCCTGCTCCAGGGCGTCTGCCAGAATGTCATCAAAGCGCAGCACCCAGCCGCCCTTGGTCTCCGGGGAGAACAGCGGAATCTGGAATCGGGTCACTTTGTCCCGCCACTCCCTGTCCCAACCGTGGGAGAGGGCTTCCAGGTTTTTCAAGGCGGGCTTGCTCACCTTCTCCGGATGGTGTTTGATCTTCCGCCGCCATGGAGAAAATCTGCCCATGACCCCTAGCACTTTTACCTGGCGATTCAAGCTGATCCTCAAAAAGCACAACCTGCCCCTGGACCTGAACGTCCACAGTCTCAGGCATACGGCGGCCAGCCTTATGATCTCCGGCGGGGCGGATGTGGCCACGGTTTCCGGGCTGCTGGGGCACTCACAAGTTTCTACCACGCTGGACATTTATACTCATGCTTTTGATGAGAAGAAGCGGGAGGTAAGTGCTCAGATGCAGGGGAGGGTGGGGGTGTGAGGCCTGCCAAAAGGGAACTAGGTGCGCCCGGCCTTCGTCAGAGAGCTGCGTTCCAGTTTTGGCAAGCCCACAATCATTGCGTCCCCAGCAGCGGTTTACCGAACCGCCCCCGCAATGGGTTCCAGTGCGCTGAAGTCCACAAAGTCCACCGCCTTGTTGAAGGTCTCGATCATGGCACGTGTCTCCGCAGTTTTCTGCTCTTCCGGCTGGTTTTTTACGCTGTGATAGAGGAGCGTCATCATGGCCTTGTGCTTGAGACTCAGCTTCCGGTAATCGATGCCGCCCCGCAGGTGGAACACCTGGGTTTTCTCCAAGAGATGGCCGGGCACCTGCCTCCTCAGTGCGTTCCGGATATTGGCGAGGTTCTCCTCATCCGTCACATCCGCCAGCCCCACGGTGACAATGACCAGCCCAGTGTGCTCCCCCAAGGCCCGGAGGGTTTTCCGCAGGCCCTTGACCCCGCCGGCGTACAGGCCGCCGAAGTGGATGACCCGGCCATAGCAGGAGAGGTCTTTCACCGCCTCGCTGCTGATACAGGGCAGGCGGGTCAACTGGGAAAACCGTTCCGCGTACCGCTGGGTGGTGCCGTATTGGCTGCCATATATGATCAACTGGTCCATGTGGTATCACCTCAGAAAAAAGTGGTTAGAGGCAACCGACAGCCCCGTCACAGGGAGGCCGCCAGCCCGGTGGCGCCTGTCCACAACAGAAAGGCCGCCGTCACCAAAAGGCAGAGGACGAACAGCCCCACAAAGAAAACCGGCAGCAACGCGATGGGGATGAGCAGGTAATCCAGGGGTTCCGGCTCCAGGGAGAAACGGCCCTTGGGGCTCTTGTAAACGGTGAGGATGTCCCCCGGTGCGAAATGCTTTTGCCGGGTGACGGCCGGGAAAAAGTCCTGGCCTTGCCCCAGGGAGAACAAGGGGTAGGAACGGACCCCGCCGTCCCCGTCGGACTCCTGCACCCAGCCCACAAATTTGGCTTGGCGCGGCTCCCACTGGCCCAATAGGGAGCGGGCCCCCCAGGCAAGGGGGCGGAAAGCGTCCCGCAGCACAGGCAGGAACAGGCCCCAAGCAAGGGCCGCCCCCGTTGCCCCGGCCCCAAAGCCCACGAGCAGGGCCAGCCCGCTGCCCGCCGGGTTGGGGTGGTCTACGGTGTAGTCGGAGAGCTGGGCGGCCACGGTTCTTCCTCCCAACAGCAGCAGGAGAAACACCGCCACAGCGGTTGCCGCCAAAATCGCCCACAGCACCCACCAGGAGCGGACGTCCTTCCACAGGGCCCACTCCCCGGTGGAGCGGCGGTACAGCACCCGCACCCGCTGGCCCAGGGCGGGGGCGGCCAGCACTTTGGGGAAGTCCTTTTGCAGGGAGACCTCCCGCCCCTCCAGGGAAATACGCAAAGTCACCCTGGCGGGGGAGCGGTCCCCGTCCATGGAATCGGCGCCGTTCCAGGCGGGGGTGACGCTGACCCCGGCCACCTGGCCCCAGAGCTTTTCCCCGTCCCGCCAGCTGCTGCGCCGCCGCAGCCCCGACCAGGCGAGGACGGCAAACAACAGGCCCAGCCCCAGGGCCAGCAAGCTCCATTTCCACATAAGTCGTTCCTCCTTACGAAAGGGCGGCGATGATGGCCTCCATCACCGGGGCGCCGGGCATGGGGGCCACCTGGATGACCTCCTCCGCCACACCCTCCACCCCGAATTGGGCGGTGTCCGTGGGGGCGTCGTACACTCCGGTGCGAAAGCCGTGGTTCTCCCAGGCCAGGCGCTGCACCTCCTCGTCCAGCAGGGCGTCGATGCCCAGGGCCCCGGCCTCATCCAGGGCGATGAACACATGGGAGGACCACACCGTGGGGGTGGGGTACACCAGCACGATGTCCCCTTGGATCTGCTCCCAGGTCTCCGGCTCCTGCACGGCGAATTCCAATAGCTGGCTCTCGTACCCGGCGATGAGGGGCTTTGCCCCCATGCCGGTTTTCAAAAACTGGTCGAACAGGTCCGAGGAGGAGCTCTCCATGTACCCCAGCTTCTGGAACAATGCCTGGAGCCGGGGCAGCAATTCCGGCAGGTCCTCCTCCCCCACGGAGCCGCCGCAGAGGACGTTGGCCAACAGCCCGGCGAACATGTTGCCGGAGTTGGACTTGGCCGGGTCGGTGGTGCCCACGGTGACGCTGCCGTACAGCTCCGGCAAGCCCACGTCGCTCCACTGGGCGCCGGACTCCATCAGCTCTACCAGCTGTTCCATGTCCGCGGTGAGCACCCCGCCGCTCTGGGAGAACACGCCCTCGGCAGTCAGCGCCTCCGCCACGGCGGCATGGGTGTACAGCACGATGGGGGTGTTGAAGACAATCTGGCTCTTTTCGGGAGCGCCCCCCTCTCCCTCGAACAGCTCCAGGGCTGTCTGGTTGGAGGGGAACAGGAAATCCTGGCCGGCGCGGTCCAGGGTGGTCACCATCTCGATGGAGCCCGCCCGGTTGTAGTCCAGGGACAGGCGGTATTTGTCTTTCAGGATTTTCTGCACCTGTTCATCCTCCAGCAGGCCGATTTTCTCGCCCCCCACATAGCCGGTGATCTCCGTCACCTGGGTGGTCTGGGAGAACCACACATAGCCCACGGCCCCCAGGGCCACTACGATGAGGAGCAGCAGTCCTATCCACTTCGCTTTCATTTCGTCCCCTCCTTTGGCAGAAGCTCCGGCCCCAAGGCCGCTTTCAGCACGTCGATCTCCACCTGGGTGTCCATCAGCTCCCCGGCCAGCAGCTGGTCGTACTGCTTTTCAAAGGCCTGGTTGAGCAGGGGCAGGGCCTGCTCGGTGCGCTGTAGCAGGTCCACCACCTCCGGCGAGCGCACCCCCGCTTTCTGAAAGGCCTGGTACCGCTCCAGCAAATGGGCGGCGGTGTCCAGGTAATAGAGGAAAAACTGCCGGGCCTGGGGGAGCTTCCCCGGTTCCTTTTCCAAGTAGCTTACCAGGCTGCGGCCGGTGGTCCACAACCGGCGGACTTGCTCCCTCCCCTGGGGGCTGTCCATGGTCTCTTCCGCCTGGGCCAGCACAGCCAGGTCTTTGCGGGCTTCCTCCAGTACCGCCTGGTATTCCTCCTCGTCCACGCCGTAGGTCATGCGCAAGGTCTGCTCCTTGGCCTTGGGGGCCAGCAGCAGATAGACGCCCCCGTAGAGCCCCACGGACAGGGCCAGCGCCACCAGGGGATGCCACCGCAGTGCCAGGAACAGCAGCAAAAACAGCCCCGCTGAGGAGATAGCCGCAAAAAGCACCCGTTTCCATTCCCGCATCAGTTATACCCCTTTACGCTGCGGAAGGCCCCCACCAGGTCCTCCCGGCCGTCGAAAACTCTCGCATTGGTGAGCTCCGCCAGGTCCTCCAGCTGGCTCTCGTCCGCATCCCCGAACATGATGGAAAACACCGGCACCTGGGCACCCAGCTCCTCATAGGCGTTGGCGAAATTCTGGAAGGAGCCCTCGGACTGGCCGTCTGTCAGCAGGATGATGGCCGGGGTGTACTGGGCCAGGTCGTAGTTTTTCAGCTCCTCCAGCCCCCGGAGGGCGGCGGCGTACATATCGGTGCCGCCACCTGGCGCTAAATCCTGCACAGTAGTGTTCAGGGCTTCCAGCTCCGCCCCGTTGCCCTGGGCGGTGCAGACTTCCATGGGCTCGCCGCTGAAGGGGATGAGGATGTTCACCTCCCGGCTGGAGGCCTGGAGGAAATGTTCCTGGGCGTTTGACTGAATGAGCAGCTGCTCCATGGCCGCCTCCAGCTGCCGGTTCCCCTCCCCGGCCATGCTGCCGGAGTAGTCCAGGCAGTAGACGTTCAAGGAGGGCTTTTTGAATTCCGTCTGGTACAGATCCAGGGCCTGGAACAGTACCTCCTGGGCGGGCATCTTCATGGGGGAGAGCACCCGGTCCGGCTGCAGGCCCCAGTCCTCTCGGAACACGTCCCGGTTTTCCTCATTCACCCCAGTGTAGCTGGACCGCCGCCCTGTGCGCTGGATGGCGCTCTGGATTTCGTCAGAGAGCAGGTACTCCTGCAATTTCAGAAATAGCTCCTCCTTCTCCCCGTCCCCCTGGTCCACATAGGCCAAGGGGGAGTCGGCGATGGTCAGGCCGTCGGTGGGGTACACCACGTACAGGGGCTCCCGGCCCTGGGCCTCCAACTCCTGGTTGGCCTGGATGACCAAGCACTCGTAGTTGACCATGGCGTCAAAGTCCCCCTGGAGGAACATGTCCTTCAGCCAGTCGGAACTGCCGGAGGAACGGTCCACCCCGGAGAGGAGTTCGGTCATCTGGGTGCGGAGGCGTTCGCTCTCCAAATCGGCGGATGTGAGGGATTCCGGGTTGCCCAGCAGGGCGTAGAGGAACCCGATGTAGGCGCTGGCCCCGGAGTTGGACTGGGTGGCGCTGGTCATGCAGAACCGCAGCTTCCCGCCGCGGATGGGCTCCAGCAGGTCCCCCACCGAAACCTCCTTTCCCACAAGGCCCAGCTCCTGAGCCAGGCTCTGCCGGATGCCGAACACCACCGGGGTGATGGAAACGGATTCGGCGTGCTTTAGATTCAGGGACGTGTCCGCCGCATCCAGCCACAGGGAACTGGCGGGCCACACCGCATCGTAGGGCAGCGCCTCCCCCTCCAGCAGGCGCATGATGTCCAGAGAGCCCTGGTAGGTCATCTCGATGCGGACGCCCTCCGATTTGGCGAAGTCCTCTAAAATAGGTTCCAGCTCCCGGTTTTCCGAGCCGGACACGATCCGCAACGTTTTGCCGCCGCTGCCAAGAACAGTGTCGGCACCGCTGTCCGCAGCGGTGTCGCAACCGGTCAAGACTGCCGTCGCAGTCAAAAGGGCCAGCAGCAGCGCCGTGAATTTCCGCAGTTTCATAGCTTCCTCCTTGGGCTGGGCAGAATACCCCAGCTTCTGCTCCCATTCTAGGGGAAATGGCGCCGCCCTTCTACCGCGCCAAGGAAAAAGGCAGGTTAGAACTGTGTGAAGTTTGGGGGAAGAACCTGGGTTTCCTCACATTCTGGCCATGGGAGAGTTGACGGCACATACGAAAAGCGTAAGCAGTACAACTAACACCTCTGATCACCAGTTCGGCAGGAAAGAAACCTTCTGCAAATTGTAGAAGGTGAATTCGTCTTTCCGATGCGGCGTAGAAACGCCTTTATATTATGGTCGGTTTATAATTTAGTAAAAATTTAGTAAACTCCATTGACTTCGACAAAGAGTTCCATATAATGAGCTTGGAACGATACGAAAGGAGGAGGCTCATGGCGACAATCAAGGATGTGGCCCAGGCCGCTCAGGTCTCGACTGCGGCGGTCTCACGGGTTTTGAACAAGGACGACAACATCTCTGTTTCACCGGAGGTGCGGGCCCGAATCTTTCAGGCGGCCCACGTCTTGGGCTATGTATCTCCTCGCCAGAGAAAGGCGGCAGAGCATAAAACGCACCTGGTCATTGGGGTGGCGGACTGGCGGATCATCCGCCCAGACCGGCACAATGTACGGCTCTCGTCCCTGTCCTGCCTGGTACAGATGATGACCGACCAGTACGAGGTAACCTTTGTTCGGTTGACTTTCGGTGAGCCTCAAAAGGTGGATGGCATTATCGCCCTGGGGGTGTTCAGCGAGAAGGAAATCGACTTTCTACGCTCTCTGTCCTTTGCCATCGTCTTTGTGAACTCCAACCAGCACAACTATGAGTTCGACCAGGTGCAGGTGGACTTTGAGCGGGGCCAGGAGCAGATGGTGTCCTACCTGCTGGATCAGAAGCGGTACACCGGCCTGGGGTATATTGGTGGTATTTATGACGGGGCCAACGGACGCATCGGCACCCACCGTCTGGCCGCCATCCGGCGCATCTTGGAGAAGCGTGGTCAGTACGATCCCCGAACCTTCCATGTGGGGGAAATCAGTCGAGAAAGTGGCTATGCTCTGGCCAAGAAGGCCGTGGAAGAGCATACCTTGGCGGAAGCGGTTCTGTTGGGCAGTGATGAGGTGGCTGAAGGCGCTTTAGAGGCATTCCGGGAACTGGGCGTCCGTGTGCCGAAAGATGTGGCGGTCATCATCTATCAGGATATTCAGACCTTGGAGAGCAAGTGGCCCACCGGCACCTGCCTGGAGATGTTCCCGGACTATGTGTGGGAAAATGCCCTGGAACTGCTTTTTGGCCGGATCAGCCAGCGTCGTTCCCAGGCAGTGACCGTCACGGTGCCCACTCACCTGAAGATTGGAGACACGGCCTGAATTACCCAAGCGGTTATCAGAGGGCGTTCCCTCTATAACAGATAGATTCAATAGTAATCCCAGAAACATTTGCAGAAACAACAAGGAGGATCACAGTATGAAGAAAGCACTTTCTCTCCTGCTGGCTGGCGTGTTGTGTGTTGGCCTGCTGGCTGGCTGCGGCGGCCAAAACAGCGAGTCCCAGAGTGGCAGCACCAGCAGCACAAATTCCACAACCAGTAGTGCGAGTTCTACAGACAGCAGCGCAAATTCCACAGACAGCAGCACAAGTACCACGGCATCTTCTGAAACCAGCAACAAAAAGATTGATACCTTGCGGATCGCTTTTGTCCCGTCCCGCGAACCGGAAGAAATCATTACCGCTACCGAACCCCTGAAGCAGATGCTCACCGATGAACTGGCGACGCTTGGGTACGATGTGGGCGAGGTGGACATCACCGTGGGCACCAGCTATGAGGCGGTGGGCGAGGCTCTGGCCGCCGGTACCGCCGACGTTGGCCTGATCCCCGGCGGCACCTATGTGCTCTACGATGATGGCTGCGACGTGCTGCTGACTGCCACCCGGGACGGCCTGTCCATCGACTCTGACAATGCGAAGGACTGGAACGACAACGCCCCCACCGAGCCTACCACTGAGCAGGTCACCAGCTACCGCGCCCTGATGATTGCCGGCCCCTCTGAAAAGGGCAAGGAGCTGGCCGCCAAGGTCAACGCTGGCGAGGCCCTCACCTGGGAGGACGTGAGCAGTGCCAACTGGAGTGTGGCCAATTCCTCCTCTCCTGCCGGATACATCTACCCCTCTCTGTGGCTCCAGGAGAACTTCGACAAGAATATCACCGACCTGCCCCACGCGGTGCAGTCTGACTCCTACGGCAGTGCCTTCGCCCGTCTGGCCTCCGGTCAGGTGGACATCCTCTGCACCTATGCCGACGCCCGCCGGGACTATGAGGATAAGTGGACAACCGAGTACGGCATGACCAACAGCATCTGGGATGACACCGCTGTGGTTGGCGTCACTCCCGCTATTTACAATGACACCATCAGCGTCAGCAAGACCTCACCCATCATGGACGATGATTTCAAGCAGGCTTTGGGTCAGGCCTTCATCAACATCGGCAATACCGAGGAAGGCAAAGAGGTCATCGCCATCTACAGCCACAACGGCTATCAGTGGGCGAAGTCCGAGGACTACGACTCTGAGCGGGCCGCTCAGGAGATGATCCAGTCTCTGAACAGCGCGGGTTAAACTCAATCAAACATGAACCACAAATGAGGGAGGGAGGCCGAGGCTTTCCTCCCTCGTTTGGGATAGGGAGAGTATCATGATAGAATTCAAAGAAGTAGAAAAGCGTTATCCGAATGGATTCGAGGCCCTGAAGCACATCAACCTGACCATTGACCAAGGGGAATTTGTAGCCATCATCGGCCTGTCAGGCGCGGGCAAGTCCACCCTGATCCGTACCATCAATCGGATGCACGACATTACCCAGGGCCATCTGACGGTGGACGGCACCGATGTGATGACCCTGCATGGAAAAAACTTGCGGAAATTTCGTCGCCGTATCGGCATGATTTTCCAGTCCTTCAACCTGATTACCCGCACCACTGTTATCAAGAATGTGCTCACCGCCTTTGTCCCTGATCTGCCCTGGTGGCGGGCAACTTTTGGCATCTTCACGAAGGAGGAAAAGATGAAGGCGCTGGAAGCCCTGGATCAGATGGGAATTCTGGACAAAGCCTTTGTCCGGGCGGATCAGCTCTCCGGTGGTCAACAGCAGCGGGTAGCCCTGGCTCGCACCCTGGCCCAGAATCCTCAGGTTATCCTGGCGGATGAGCCGGTGGCCTCTCTGGACCCGGTGACCGCCAAACAGGTGATGGATGATTTCCTACGAATCAACCGGGATATGCACATTACGGTACTCATTAACATCCACCATGTGGAGTTGGCTCTCCAGTACGCCACCCGGGTGATTGGTATCCGAGCCGGGGAGATTGTTTACGACGGCCCGGCCAATCAGGTGGATCAGGCGGTGCTGGACTCCATCTATCAGGGAAAGCAGGAGGAACCGGCATGAGTATATACGACAAAATCTTCCCACCCAAATTGCTCACCCTACCCAACGGAAAACAGGTTTCCAAACCCAGATCTCGTGCTCCGCTGGCAGCGGTGATTTTGGTAGCCATGACGCTTCTTTCGGTGGAGGTCACCGGCTTTGATATGGGGGTCCTGGTCAGTCGGATTAAGGAGTTTTTTGTCATTCTGGGAGACATGATTCCACCACAGTGGGACTATATGCCCCAGATTTGGCAGCCCCTGTTCGACACCATCAAGATGTCCCTGCTGGGCTCCTTCATCGGCTCCATCCTGGTGGTGCCCTTCGCTATGCTGGCTTCCACCAACATCATTCACAGCCGGGTGGTCGTGGCAGCTATGCGGCTGCTCCTGAGTATCATCCGCACCTTGCCTACCCTGGTCTCGGCCCTGATCGCCACCTACATTTTCGGTCTGGGTACCCTGGCTGGCACTACAGCCATCGCCATCTTTACCTTCGCTTACATCGGCAAGATTCTCTATGAGGAGATTGAAACGGTGGACATGGGACCTTTTGAAGCCATGGAGGCTATGGGGGCTACCAAGGTACGCGCCTTCATCAGCGCCATCGTGCCCCAGGTGCTGCCCTCCTATCTGTCTAACTGCCTATTTTGCTTCGAGGGCAATGTGCGCTACGCCTCTATTCTGGGGTATGTGGGAGCAGGCGGCCTTGGCCTGATCCTGAACGAGAAGATTGGTTGGCGGGAGTATGCCAGCGTAGGTATGATCCTGCTGGCGTTGTTCGTCACCGTGTTTATCATTGAAACCATCAGCCGGGCCGCCCGGAAACGGCTGGTATAGGAGGAGATGCCATGAACAAACGAATCGAAGCGGCTTATGAACAGCGGCCCCGCCGCTGGGTCTTTGAGCTGGCCGTGGCTGTGGTGGTTGTAGCTCTGCTGATCTGGAGCGGCTCTGCCGTGGAGACGGCGGGCACCACGCAAAATGGAGCGGTGATTGCCTGGAACATCCTGGCGGGCATCTTCCACCCGGACACGGACCTGCTGTTCAATTTCACTACCCAGGGTGTGCCTTATTTATTGTTGGAGACCATCTGCATCGCATTCCTGGGCACCATTGTGGGGGCCATCATTTCCGTTCCGTTGGCTTTTCTTTCGGCCTCCAACCTGACTCCGAAGCCGGTAGCCTTTGTGGGACGTATCATCATTATGGCCGTCCGCACCGTTCCCGCCTTCGTCTATGGCCTCATGTTCATTCGCGTCACAGGCCCCGGTGCCTTCGCTGGCCTGCTGACCATGTCCCTGTGTTCGGTAGGCATGGTGAGCAAAATGTACATCGAAGCCATTGAGGACTTGGATGTTCGTGTATTGGAGTCCCTGGACGCGGCGGGCTGCACGACCTGGCAAAAGATTCGCTACGGCATCCTGCCCCAGCTGATGCCCAACTTCACCTCTACCGCCATCTACCGCTTTGACATCAACCTGCGTGACGCCACTGTCCTGGGCCTGGTGGGAGCGGGTGGTATTGGTGCGCCGCTGATTTTTGCCATGAACTCTTATCGCTGGGAGGAGGCTGGTGCCATCTTGGCGGGCCTCATCGTCCTGGTGCTGATCGTGGAGTGGATTTCCACCAAAATCCGGGTCAAGCTGGCCAGGGGGTGAGCATGGAAAAAACGGTTCAAATCTATTACACCTCAGATACCCACGGCCACATTTTCCCGGTGAACTATGCCGCCAACTGCTCGGAAAAATCCGGCCTGCTGAATCTGGCCGACCAGATGGAAAAGGACGGAAACACCCTGGTATTGGACGGCGGGGATTCCTTGCAGGGGACGCCTTTGACCCAATATTACCTGGAGAACCGGGGCCGGTGGCCTGTCCACCCGGTAGCTGCGGCCTTCAATGCGATGGGTCTGGACTACTTTACCTTGGGTAATCACGACTTCAACTTCGGTTATGAGGCCCTTCGGGATTATCTGCGGGCCATGGACGGCGTATGCCTGTGCGCCAATGTAGAGGATCTGGGTGGTGAGCTGCCCATCTGCCCTTGGACGGTACATACCCTGGCCAACGGCCTGCGGGTGGGGATCACCGGCGTGGTCACCGATTTTGTGAACGTATGGGAACAGCCCCAGAACTTGGAGCAACTTCGGGTCACCGATACCTTTCAAGCTGCCCGGACGGCCTGTTCCGCCCTTCAGGACCAGTGCGACGTTCGGGTGTGTATCTACCACGGAGGTTTTGAGGAAGAGTTGGAAACGGGGCGGGTGCTCTCGGACAGCGGAGAGAATATTGCCTGTAAAATCGCTCGGGAACTGGACTTCGACCTTCTCCTCACAGGCCACCAACACATGGCGGTGGAAGGGGTAGAGTTGTCTGGCACCTATGCGGTTCAGCCCCCCGCTAACGCCGGGCACTTTCTTCGTATCACTGGACAGCAAGACGGGAGAAACTTCTGTTTTCATTCCAAACTGACGCCAGTGGGTGCAACGCACGGCACGGAGCCTTATCAGAGCTTACTGCCCCTGGAACAGGCGGTGCAGGTCTGGCTGGACCAGCCCATCGGGGAGTTGGCCTATCCGATTTCCCCGGAGGGGAAGCTGGACGCCGCCCTCTACGGCAGCCAGGTGGCCGCCCTGTTCAACCAGGTGCAGTTGGCCGAGACCGGGGCGGATTTCTCCTGCACCAGCTTGGGAAACGACCCGGTGGGGCTGGCCTCCCCAGTGACCATGCGGGGTGTAACAGCAGCCTACCTGTTTGCCAACACCCTGGTGGTGCTGGAGGTGACGGAAGAGGTGCTGCGGCAGACTCTGGAACGGTGCGCCGCCTACTTCACGTTGGTTGATGGCCAACCCCAGATTTCGGAAGAGTTTCTGCTACCCAAGGTGGAGCACTACAACTACGACTTTTACGCTGGTCTGGCTTATACTTTCGATCTGCGCCGCCCTGTGGGGAGCCGGGTGGTCCGGCTGGCGAAGTTGGACGGCTCGCCCCTGGGAGGCGGGACCTTTCGCCTGTGCACCAGCAACTACCGGGCCACGGGCACCGGCGGCTATGATGCGCTGAGGAAGTGTCCTGTCCTCTGGCGAGGCGGCGTAGAAATGCCGGATCTCACCGCCCGCTATATCCAGACCCACAGCCCGGTGCCGCAGTTGCATAACGCGGAGATGCGGGTGATCTGGTGAAACCTTCTTGACAAGGCACAAGGAATATGGTTTTATAAATCAAATAAAGGAAAGAAGGTGGAGGATGGACAGATTCAATGTCGCTGTGAAAGTTGTTCAAAATGCAGGGAATCTTCTGCGGCAGTGCCGCTTGGAAGAGGCGGAAGTCAGCCAGAAAACGGGTCATCAAGACCTTGTCACCCGTTGGGACCGCAGGATCGAACAACTGCTGCGAAATGAAATACTGACAGCCTTCCCCCAGGACGCTATCGTGGGGGAAGAGTATCCGCCGGAGACGCATCGCGCCGAGTCGGTTACTTGGTATATTGACCCCATCGACGGGACCACGAATTTTATCAATCAGCACCAAAACTACGCCATCTCCGTAGGGTGTTGGGAGGGAAGCGTACCACTGTTCGGACTGGTGCTGGATGTGGAGCGAAAAGCGCTGTACTGGGGAAAGCACGGCGGCGGTGCGTGGCAGGATCAGACACCAATCCACACCTCCTGCCGGCGGGAACTATCGGAGCTGCTGCTGACAACACCGGGTTTGCAATATACCTTCCTGGAGCCACATCCTTATCAGGAGCGGATGATCCGGCTCTCCCGGAAGGTACGGGGAGTCCGGTGCCTCGGCTCCGTGGCCTTGGAACTTTGTGAGGTGGCTGCTGGCCGGGCAGATTTATTCGTTACCATGCGATCTTCCCCCTGGGATCACAATGCGGCGCGGATCATTCTGGAGGAGGCTGGAGGTGCGATTTTCACAGTGGCTGGAGATGAACTGCCTCTGGAGCAGAAAAGCACTGTGCTCGCTCTCAATTCCATTGAGCTGAAAGACTGCGTTTTCGCTACATGATAATAGACCGTTGTAAAAGATTTGAGGTATCTTGGAATCTGGCAAGAAGCGAGGGATTTTTCTGGCCGCAGCCTGGCAAATAAGAAGTTAACTCCTTTGGTGCTTTCAACTCTTGGAGTTAAAGGACAGAAGATTTTACGAATAGTTCCTGATTTTGACCACCATTTGACTACTACAGAGATTTTCTCTAATACCCAAATCTGTATCTCTATTTCTGTACACTTTGCCTTTTTCAACGTTATTATAGGCAAAAGAAAACCCCCAAAGGAGCAATTCCCTTGGAGGTTTTGGTGCGCCCGACTGGATTCGAACCAGCGTTCTCACCTGCCGGCTCGGTCGGTCTTGAACGGTCCCCGCAGGGGACCAAGACCCTACAGAGTCGGAGTTATCAGGCCATCAAAGAAGAAACCCAGGTTTACTGCGGGTTTCGGGTACATCGCACAAAATTAGCACCGATTTGCAAAAACCGTGGAAACCCAGGCGTGCCAAGGGTTCCCACGGTTTTCCCGGTTTTGGGGAAATAGTAGTCAAACAGTAGTCAGAGGGTGGGCAGAAAAAGAAAAATCACTGAGTGAAAGAGGGGCGGACTTTGGAGAGCGGGAGGCCCTGGCGCTTGGCTTTGTCCCTCTCATAGGTCACCCGTGCGACCTCCGAAAGGAACTGCTTTTCTTTTTCGTCTGCACTGGCCCATCGGACATTGTACTTCTTACAGAGCTTGAAGAAGATTTCGTAGAACCGTTCTTCCTCTGGGTCATGGCGGCAATACCAGGCGGCATCGGAAGGAAAACTTTGGTTAGCCGTTTCCATTGTATATCGCATCCTTACTTAATGTCTACTGAATAATGGAAAAGGCCTTGTATCTCAAGACATAGAAGTCCAT
>OLOQ01000482.1_pt1 | contig 46167 bp, 45 predicted proteins | sample 1673101 | NCBI WGS metagenome assembly OLOQ01 (sample SAMEA3136754, study PRJEB25190) | human gut metagenome | biome: human gut; feature: human-associated habitat; material: faeces | place: Austria | collected 2013 | reverse complement strand
GTCCGGGTAACGATTCCTTCTGCACCCCTACGAGATACCAGTCGTTTCCGTACTCAATGCGAGTGGGGATCCATTTGTCATTTATCAAGACCTCCATTGCAGTTCCGCAGTGCAGGCCGCCATAACTGTTTCCTTCCTCATACAAAACGTCAAAGCGATTTGTGGAGGAGTCATATATAAGTATCCCTTTTTTCATGTGGGCTTACCTCCTGACAAAGAATTTAAAAACATTTTCCCATAGTCATATTTTATGAAATTAGTACAAACCGCATCAGTGTCAATGCAGTTCATTTTTACTTAGGGGCGTTCATGAAAAAAACCGCAAATTCACCTTGTGTTGACCCTTCAGTTAACCCATTTACTCACCCATTTACTCACCCATTTGTCCCGGTTAACCCATTTTTAGCCCTTATAAAATGGGTTAACCGAGGTCACATACGGCCAAAAACAGCGAAAGGCTTCAAAAGCAATCAGACGAAAAGGGTATAAGAAAACCCCGGAAAATGCTGATTTTCCGGGGTTTTTGAGCTTTTGAGTTGTAAATTTGCGTCCGATCAGCGCTTGCTGAACTGAGGTGCGCGACGAGCGGCTTTGAGGCCGTACTTTTTCCTTTCCTTCATTCTGGGGTCACGGGTCAGGAAGCCTGCCTTCTTGAGAGCGCCGCGGAGTTCGGGATCCGCAGTGATCAGGGCGCGGGAGATGCCGTGACGAATAGCACCAGCCTGGCCGGTATAGCCGCCGCCGTAAACGTTGACCTTTACGTCGAACTTGCTAAGGGTATCGGTCAGCGCCAGAGGAGCGCGAACGATCATCTTGAGGGTCTCATAGCCGAAGTAATCCTCTACATCGCGGCCATTGATGGTGATAACGCCGGTTCCGGGAATAAGGCGAACGCGGGCAATGGATTTCTTACGCCTGCCGGTACCAAGATACTGAGTAGTGGCTGCCATTTCTTAGTTCCTCCTTATTACTTGAGCACCAGAGTCTCGGGCTTCTGGGCTGCATTCTTGTGCTCAGAGCCCGCATAGATGCGAACCTTCTTGAGCATCTGACGGCCAAGGGGACCCTTGGGCATCATAAGACGAATGGCTTCATATACGGCAAACTCGGGCTTCTTTGCCATGAGCTGACGATAGGTGAGCTCCTTAAGTCCTCCGGGATAACCGGTATGATGATAGTACTTTTTCTTGTCCAGCTTGTTTCCTGTAAGAACGACCTTGTCCGCGTTGACGATGATCACGTGATCGCCGGTATCAACGTGGGGGGTATATATGGGCTTATTCTTACCGCGAAGTATAGCGGCTACCTGAGATGCAAGACGGCCGAGCACCATGCCTTCCGCGTCCACAACGTACCACTTGCGTTCTACGGTTTCGCCTTTTGCCATATAGGTATTCATGGCTAAACCTCCTGAGTAGTAATAAAAAAGATTATTTGCCGCGTAAGATGCGGACTAATGCACAGCGTGCCGGGGCTGTGGCCGCAGAAACACCTATCCTATCAAACGCACATTTGCTATTTTAACCAAATTATGCTCGCCTGTCAAGGGAAAAATACCTTGTAACCGGGATATTTTATATAATTTGCAAAGTTTTTTGGCTTTACAGCTCCGACGGCCCATCACACCGCTACTCAAGGCCCTGAAAACCCGTCTGCCGCAGGGCTTCATAGAGGACTATGGCAGCGGAATTTGAGAGGTTCAGCGACCGCTGGTCGTGCCGCATCGGTATGCGTATGGCGTCCTTTGCCCTTCTTGTAAGCAGCTCGGGGCCCAGCCCCGCCGTCTCCCTGCCGAATACCAGAAAATCCCCATCCCTATACTCAACGTCGGCATAGCTCCTGACAGCGTGGGTAGACGTCAAAAAGAATCTCCCGTCCGAATATTTCGCCTCCAGCTCCTCGAAGGAATCGTAATAGCTCACGTCCAGATCCTTCCAGTAATCCAGCCCCGCCCGCTTTAGGGTTTTGTCGTTTATCTCAAAGCCGAGGGGGCGTATGAGATGGAGCCTTGTGCCAGTAACGGCGCAGGTGCGGGAAATATTTCCGGTGTTTGGGGGTATTTCGGGGTTTACAAGCACTATATTGAACATATCGGTTATCTCCGTTTCTTTTTCCGTTCACATTCTACCACTGAAGGCCGTTTTTGCACAATAGCAAAAGGCCCCCGCAAGGAGGTCCTTTTGTCGTTTACCCTTCTTTGTCCTCGGCTATCGCCCTTAGCTTGCCGGCGTATACGTCCGTAAGCTCCTTCGAGTACTCCGCGTCAAAGCTGCCGGCAATGACCCGGTACGCCGTGAAACCGCTGTCCGGCCGCACCAGCACCCAGCCCTTATCCACATTTACCTTTACGCCATCCACAAGCTGTATCTGCTCATTGCGCTCACCTTCCGTAAAGCTCCTCAGCACCCTGCCCATATCCCGCCATGAACACGGCACCTTTTTTTCGTTTATCGTGACCTTTGGCAAGCCGTCGAGGTATTCCTTCAGCTTTCCCGCAAGATACAGCTCTGCCGCCCGTATTATCTTTGCTTCCGGCTCAAAAAGCTCCGGCAGATAAGTGCCCGCCTCTATCGCCGCCCTCGCCCAGCGGCTCCGCTTCGCCGGGCATACGGATATCTCCGCGCCCTCGTCCGCGATCTGCTTTACATATTCGCCCGGTATATCGGCTGGCAGCACCAGCTTGTTTGCCCGCCCGTCTTTCACCGCTGCCATTGCAAGCACTGCGTTGAGCTCGTGACGGGTTATATGCTTACCGTATGCTATAGCGCACATAACGCCTTCCATGCCGTCCGCCATGAATGCAAGATCTGTATTTTCCTCCTTGGCGGTTTCAAAGAGCTTGTCGCTGTCCAGCCCGGTGTAGTACCTGACTGAATACCCGCAGGGCAGCAGCACACGCGCAACGGCATCATATGTCTCCGGGTTGCCGCCTATGAGCACCGTCACGCCATTTGGACCGCTGCGCACCGATTGAACAAGTCGGTTCAGATGCGCATCATATGACTTTGCCGCGCCGCTTACCCTTTGTACTATGCCGAGGCGCTCCGTGGTGATGGGCCGCACCGCGCCCGCCTTAAGCTCCTGCTGAAAAGCCCGAAAGCCGCTGCCGGTAAGCTCTGTGCCCGTGCCGTCGCAAAGCACAATCTCCCCTGAGTGGGCGTCATCGCCCATGCGTATATACATGCCGCCCCGGTAGCCGAAGGCCCGTATGCCGTGTTCGAATGCGGAATAGCCGCAAAAGCCCATATCTGCCGCATCCGCGCCCTGTGATACCAGCCCCGCTATAACGGCGTGCTTGAGCATCACGCCCTGCTGGCTGCCGTCGGTGGATACGGCTATCTCCAGGGGCAGCCTGCCGCTGCTTCGGGCGAAGGCAGCGCCTATTCGCACAGCGCGCTCCGGGGTCATGGTCCTGTCGCAATAGCCTCGTATTCGGCTAATTAGTCCGGGCTTCGGGGTATCCTCCTCCCATTGGAGATTCTCTGTACAGTCCTCGTCCTCCCGGAGCTCTTTTTCCGGCCAAAGGGACGCGCCGTTGCATACCGTGCAGTTTTTGCCTACCCGGCTGCCGCTGCCTATCACCGTGCCGCTATATATTGAAGCTCCGCTTTCAACCTCTGCCCCTTCGCACAGTATGGCTCCGCGCAGCTCCACATTTTCCCGTACGCGGGTGTTTTCCATAAGTACCGTACGCTTTAGGCTGCTTCCCCGGCCTATTCTGGCCCCGCTGCCTACCACAGAGTAATCCGACACTACGGCCTCGCTAACCTCCGCCCCGCTGCCTATATAGCAGGGGCCAAGCAGCTCCGCGCTCTCGGATATTACTGCACCGTCTTCTATCCACGCTCCGTCTTTCTGTTTTGCAGCAGTAGTAAACGCGCACCTTCCGTCCAGCATATCACGCTGCGCGGCCTTATACTGAGCTATATCGCCTATATCGCACCAATACCTGTCCGTAACATAGCCATACACCGGCATTTTCTCCTTCAGGAGCGCCGGAAACAGATCTTTGCTGAAGTCGTATTTTTCGCCCGCCGGTATACGCTCTATGACCTCGGGCTCCAGTATGTATATACCGGTGTTTGCCAGGTCGCTGAACATCTCTGACAGCATGGGCTTTTCGAGAAACCTGTATATCTTGCCCTTGGAGTCCGTCATGGCGACTCCGTATTCAGTAGGCACGCTCACTCTTTTGAGTACAATTGTCACCGCTGCTCCCCGCGCCTTATGGAAGCACATCGCTTCGGTCAGATCTGCGTCCGTCATGGCGTCGCCGCTTATGACTATGGTCCGCCGCGCATCGGCGCCCACAGCCTTACGCACGCTGCCCGCTGTGCCAAGAGGCGCGTCTTCGATAGAGTAACTTAGCTTTACGCCATACTTACCGCCGTCGCCGCAGTGCCGCATTATGACGTTTGGCAGGTAATGCAGCGTGGCCGTTATGTCCTCTACGCCGTGCTTTTTAAGCAGCTCTATGCAGTAGTCTATCACCGGCTTGTTCAGCAGGGGTACCATTGGCTTGGGAAGGGTACAGGTTATGGGACGGAGGCGTTTTCCCTCTCCTCCCGCCATTATTACAGCTTTACACATAAAAATACCGCCTTTTCTATTGGAAATTGCGGTATTAGTTTTTCCCGTAAAGAGCCTTTTTATTTAGTTTTAAGCCTTAATAGTAAAAATAGTTGCCGCCTATCTTGGCATACAGCTCATGATCCCAGCTGCCGCTGTTTCTGAAGAACAGCACATCGGAGGGAAGTACGGTATTGCCGTTGATAAATACCGATGTCACCGCAGCCTCGGCCGCGGCATTTGGCGCTTTTAGGCTGGAGGTGGAAAACTGCCCCTTCTGGTATATCACGCCGCTTACAGTACTTGGAAACCTGCTGCTGTGCAGGCGGTTGTATATTACGTTCGCAACGGCGGTATAGCTTTCGCTGTCCCCCTCCTTACGCACCACCTGCGCGATAAGGTACAGCTCCTCGCCGGTATAGCCCCCGCCGCCGTTCATGCTGCCCTGCCCGCCCGACGGCGTTTCAACGGGTGTTATCACCTCGATCTCCTCCGCCTTGGGCGTGGCCTTGGGCGTGGCCTTGGGCTTGCTTGTGGCCTTGGGCTTTTCTGCGGGCTTGGGGGTGCTTTCGGGCGGGTCCCCCAGCTTTATGTATTCCATAAGCATAAAGCCCTTCCTCTTGCCGACCCTTACCCTGTACCAGTCGCCCGACTTGCCCGTGACCGTCACACGGCGGTTCTGCTGGTATTCCCGGACGATCTTGTAATCCTCTCCCGGGCCGGAGCGCAGGTTTATGCTCTTGGCATAGACATAACCTGCGGTATCATCCATATCCTCCACGGTATACTCAGGCTTGTCCGAAGAATCCGGGGTGTTCGCAGGCACGGGAGACGCGGCAGGGCTTGCGGCGTCCTCGGAGACGTTCCCGTCCACCGTATATGGGTTTTCCGCAGGGGGCGTCGGCAGCGGGGACTGGCTTATTTTGATTTTGACCGGGGCTATGGTAGGCCGTGGAGTCGGCAGGTCAAAGAGAGACTTGCCCACCTCAGCGTCAGCTTGCTCCGCAGCAGCATACACCCCCTCCGTCTCCTCTTTAAAGACGGTATTGGCGGTGGTGGCGGCCTCCACGCAGCCGGCGCCGGTCAACAGCACTGCCATGGAGATGATACCTATTGCAGTAAGCTTGCCTGTCATTTGCCTTTTGTATTGTATGGGATCAGAGAATGAACCTTTGCAGATCCTCGCCCTCGTATTCCCTCGAAACGTGCTCCTTTACGTATTTCTCGTCGACCTCCACCTTTGTGAGCGGGTGATCGCCGCCCGCGTTGAAGGATATGTCGTCCAGCAGGTTTTCAACTATGGTATGCAGCCTGCGCGCGCCTATGTTCTCCTCCCGCTCGTTTGCTGTGAAGGCGTACTTGGCTATGGCGCCCAAGGCGTCGTCGGTAAAGCTGAGCAGTATATTATCAGTCTTCAGCAGCGCTTCGTACTGCTTGGTTATGGCGTGCTGTGGCTGGGTGAGTATGCGCTTATAGTCATCTACAGTCAGCGCCTCAAGCTTTACCCTTATTGGGAAGCGACCCTGCAGCTCGGGTATCAGGTCTGATACCTTGGATACATGGAATGCGCCCGCGGCTATGAAAAGTATGAAGTCTGTCTTCACCGGGCCGTACTTTGTGGTAACCGTGCTGCCCTCGACTATGGGCAGTATGTCACGCTGCACGCCTTCGCGGGATACGTCTGCACCGCTGGTATTGCCGCTGGCGGCTATCTTGTCTATCTCGTCGATGAATATTATTCCGTCCTGCTCCGCCCGCTCTATGGCCTCCTGAGTGATCTCGTCCATGTCTATGAGCTTCTCGCTCTCGTCCTGTACCAGGAGCTTCCGGGCCTCGGATACCTTTACCCGGCGGGTCTTTTTCTTGGGCGGCAGTATACCTCCCATCATTTCGTTGAGGTTCACATCTATGCCCATGGCTATCATGGCGTTGGAGCCGTTGTTGGGCATCTCTATCTGTACTTCTACTATCTCGTCCTCAAGCCTGCCTGCGCGAAGATCCCTGGTGACTTCCTCGCGCTTGGTGAGCCGCTCCCGTTTCTCGTCCTCGGTAAGCTCAGGCTCCTTGCTGGTTCCGCCGCCAAGCAGAAATTGAAGCGGGTTTTCCGGCGCATGCCATTTATCCTTGTGCATTGGCACCAGTATGTCTATCAGGCGCTGCTCGGCATTGGCCTCTGCAACCGTCCTAACGGCGTTCATCTTCTGCTCCTTGCAGATGCGGATTGCCGCTTCCACAAGATCGCGTACCATAGAGTCCACATCCCTACCCACATAGCCCACTTCGGTGAACTTTGTAGCCTCGACCTTCACAAAAGGCGCATCCACCAGTTTTGCAAGGCGCCGCGCTATCTCGGTCTTGCCCACGCCGGTAGGCCCCATCATTATGATGTTCTTCGGGGTTATCTCGTCCCTGAGTTCCTGGGGCAGCCTGCTTCTTCTGTAGCGGTTGCGGAGTGCGATTGCCACCGCGCGTTTTGCTTCGTCCTGCCCGACGATATATTTATCGAGAGCTTCGACTGTCTCTCTCGGGGTCATTGCTTCGCTCATACTTCCTCCAGTGTTATGTTGCCATTGGTAAATATGCATATCTCCGACGCTATGCGTATGGCCTTTTCCGCGATTTCCTTTGCATCCAGGTCAGTATTCTCCTTGAGGGCCTTGGCGGCCGCAAGGGCGTACATGCCGCCTGAGCCTATTGCCGCTATGCCGTCGTCCGGGTCTATGACCTCGCCCGTGCCGGAGATGACCAATAGGTCCTCATCGTTTGCGGCGATGAGCATGGCCTCAAGCTGCCTCAACGCCTTGTCGCTGCGCCACTCCTGCGCCAAGGATACGGCTGCCCTTCTCAGGCTGCCGCTGTACTGGGTAAGCTTTGCCTCAAACCTTTCGCAAAGAGAAAAAGCGTCTGCCACAGAGCCGGCGAAGCCTACCACCACCTTGTCGTTATAGAGCCTTCGCACCTTCTTTGCGGTGCCCTTCATTACTACCTTTTCGCCCAGCGTTACCTGGCCGTCGCCTGCTATGGCGCATTTGCCGTTGCGCTTGACTGCAACTATAGTGGTTCCTTTAAGGGACATATTTATTCTGCCTTTCGGTTGTGTTGATTTGAATATTTTATTTATAATATCACACAAACGCCGATTATGCGGCGCTTGTGGCGTTAGTTTACATCTTGTTTTCGATTATGTCATCAATTGTCTCAATTGCGCGCTGTGAAATGAGGGTGTATCTTTCCTCCTTCTTCCTCGGCGCGTTCTCCATGCCGTCCATTATGCCGAAGTTTATGTTCATGGGCTGAAAGTCTTTACCGCAGTACTCGGAAACATAATGACCCATCGCGCCGAGGGCGGTCTGTCGGGTAAAGTCTATCGGTTCAAGCCCCGTCAGTTCCCGCGCTAAGGCTATGCCCGCAACAAGGCCGCTGCCCGCACTCTCCACATACCCTTCCACACCCGTCATCTGCCCCGCAAAGAACAGTCCGGGACGGCTCAGCACTTCATAATTGAAGCTGAGCTTGCCGGGAGAATTGATAAATGTGTTGCGGTGCATCACGCCATAGCGCTCGTACTCCGCATGCTCAAGGCCGGGTATGAGCCCGAACACCCTGCGCTGCTCACCGAACTTAAGGTTGGTTTGGAAGCCTACGATATTGTACAGAGTACCGTCGGAGTCGTCCTGACGGAGCTGCACCACGGCAAAGGGCTTTACGCCGGTGCGCTCATCCTTCAGGCCTACCGGCTTGAGGGGGCCGAATGCCAGCGTCATATCCCCCCGCTTTGCCATTATCTCAATGGGCATACAGCCCTCGAATACTCTGGGCGTCTCGAATTCCTTCAGCGGCGCGGTTTCGGCGTTCACCAGCTCATGCACGAAGGTAAAATACTCTTCCCTCGTCATAGGGCAGTTCAGATAGTCGCTGCCGCGCTCGTAGCGGGAAGCCCTGAACACCTTGTCAATATCCAGCGAATCGGCCCGGACTATGGGAGCCGCGGCATCGTAAAAGTGCAGTCCCTCGCCGAAAAAGTCCTCTATCGCCTTATACAGCGCACCGTCGGTAAGCGGCCCGGTAGCAACTATGGCCGGGGCCTTTGGCAGTTCTGTTATTTCCTCACATATAAGATTTATATTTGGGTTTGACTTTATTCTGTCCGTAACGCACCGGGTAAAGGTATCCCTATCAACTGCCAGTGCGCCGCCGGCGGGAACCCGGCAGGAATCCGCACAGCTCATTATCAGCGAATCCAGATGGCGCATTTCTTCCTTCATGAGACCGGCGCCGTTTTGCAGCCGATCTGAACGGAGTGAATTGGAGCACACCAGTTCTGCGAGTGTATCCGCGTTGTGGGCAGGGGATCTGCGTTTGGGCTTCATCTCATAGAGGTCCACCTCTATGCCCCTTTTGGCAAGCTGATATGCCGCCTCGCAGCCCGCAAGGCCAGCGCCTATTACAGAAGCCTTCATTCCTCGCTCCCCTTTTTATCCTGCTTGTTCTGCTTTGTAGTATATCCGCAGCCCTCGGCTATGCAGGCGTCGAATCCGCCTCCGTGGCCCATTTTGTGTACCATCAGGCCGCCGCACTTTGGGCATTTCTCCTTTACCGGCTTATCCCAGGATACAAAGCTGCACTCCGGGTACTTTTCGCAGCCGTAGAATACCTTGCCCTTCTTTGACTTGCGCTTTATTATTTCGCCGCCGCACAAAGGGCATTTTACGTCGGTCTTTTCGACTATGGCCTTGGTGTTGCGGCAGTTGGGGAAGTTGGGGCAGGCGAGAAACTTGCCGAAGCGCCCCATCTTGTATACCATCATGGAGCCGCACTTTTCGCACTTTACATCGGATACTTCGTCGGGTATGACCACCTTTTCTATGCTCTCGGAGGCCTTCTCAAGTGTCTTTTCAAATGGGCCGTAAAATTCCCTTATGACCTCCTTCCAAGGCTCCTCCCCATCCTTTATGAGGTCAAGCTTGCTTTCCATATCGGCGGTAAACTTTATGTCGACTATGTCGCTGAAGTTTTCCTTCATTATCTTTGTGACCACAAAGCCCAGCTCGGTGGGTACAAGCTGCTTTTTTTCCCTGCGTACATAGCCCCGCTCGATTATTGTGGAAATCGTGGGGGCGTAGGTGCTGGGGCGGCCTATTCCCTTCTCTTCAAGTAGCTTTACCAGAGACGCCTCGGTATACCTGGCGGGCGGCTGGGAAAACTTCTGCTCCTTCTCCACCTTTTCCGCCTTGAATACGTCCTTTGCGTTAACCGCAGGTATGGCGGCCTCCTCTTCAGCGCTGTCGTCACGGCCCTCGGTATATATTGCGGTATAGCCGGGGAACAGCACCTTTGTGCCGGTAGCCCGGTAGGTGCAGCCGTTGGCGTCAAAGGAGACGGAGGTCGTCTCAAGCCTTGCTTCAGTCATCTGGCTCGCTATGAAGCGCTCGTATATCAGCTTATAAAGCTTATACTGGCTGGCGTTGAGAGAAGCCTTGGCTTCCTGCGGGGTAAGGCGTATGTCCGCGGGACGTATGGCCTCGTGGGCGTCCTGTGCGCCCTTGCGGCCCTTGTATATGTTGGGCTTCTTTGGAACGTAATCCTTACCGTAGGTATCGGATATGTATTCGAGGGCCGCCTTCTGGGCCTCGTCGGCTATGCGCACGGAATCGGTACGGATATAGGTTATAAGGCCGGTAGTGCCCTTGCCGTGTATTTCGACGCCTTCGTAGAGCTGCTGGGCGATCAGCATGGTGAGCTTGGTAGTAAAGCCCAGCTTGCGTGCGGCTTCCTGCTGCATGCTGCTGGTGGTAAAGGGCGCGGGGGCATGGCGGCTCTTTTCGGAGGTCTTTACGTCGCTTACGGTAAACTCATTTCCGCTGCGGGCGATTATATCATTTGCGGTTTTCTCGTCGTGAACGTCCAGCTTTTTGCCGTCCATTCCGTAAAATTTGGCTTCAAGCGGCTTGCGGCTGCCCTGTACCTTGAGCTTGGCGGTGATATTCCAGTATTCCTCCGGAACGAAGTCGTTTATTTCCTGTTCCCTGTCGCAAATGATGCTTACAGCCACCGACTGCACGCGACCTGCGGAAAGGCCTCTGCGCACCTTTGCCCAGAGTATCGGACTTATCTTGTAGCCCACCAGCCTGTCAAGCACCCGCCTTGCCTGCTGAGCGTCCACAAGGTCCATATTTATGGCTCGTGGTTCCTTGACTGATTTCTTGACTGTATTGGAGGTTATCTCGTTGAACACTATCCTGCATGGAGAATTAGCGTCCATCTTCAGGATATGTGCAAGATGCCAGGATATGGCTTCACCTTCCATATCAGGGTCGGTTGCGAGATATATCTTTTTCGCGGCCTTGGCCTCCCGGCGGATATTATCCAGCACCTCTCCCCTTCCTCTCAGGGTTATATACTTGGGCTCGAAATCGTGCTCCACGTCCACACCCAGCTGACTCTTTGGCAGGTCCCTTACGTGGCCGTTGGAAGCCACTACTTTATATTTACTGCCGAGAAATTTCCCTATCGTCTTTGCCTTGGCCGGCGACTCCACGATAACAAGCATTTCTGACATTTTTCTGCTTACCTCCGTTTTTGCCTTTATGGACAGGCTATTTTACTGTTTTTCGCCCATTCCATCAAATCCCGTAAATTCTTCCGGGCGATTGCTTAATTATTCCCGATATTTCCATCTCTGTCAAGGCGGAATTTAATTTGCCCGGTTCAAATTGCGTCATTTCGCACAATTCATCTATTGTTTTCTCTCCCGCTTTAAGCAATCTTACTATCAATGTCTGCTCAAAGCTCAGGCCGCTCTCATCTATTTCCGTCATGCGTATCGCCTTATCCGAGCGCATTCCGTATTCCTCCAGTATGTCGTCCACGCAAAACACCGGCTTGGCCGCGCCCTGCTGTATCATCTGGTTCGTGCCCTGGCAGAAGGGGTCGGTTATGCGGCCGGGTATGGCGAACACGTCGCGCCCCTGCTCAAGGGCAAAGTCTGCGGTTATCCTGGTGCCGCTCTTTATGGCGGCCTCGGCCACCACCACGCCCCTTGATATGCCGCTTATTATCCTGTTTCGCCGAGGAAAATGCTTTGAATCCGGCACTGTGCCCGGCAGGAATTCGGATACCACCGCGCCCTTTTCGCATATCTCGTCGTAAAGCTTCCGGTTTTCTTCGGGATATACCACGTCTACGCCGCTGCCCAATACCGCTATTGTAGGTATTTCCGCCTTTGATCTTTCCAGCGCCGCGATGGCCGCCATTTTGTCTATGCCGTATGCCATGCCGGATACTATGCATGCGCCGCATTCGGCAAGCTGGCCAGCTATCATCTCGGCGGCCTTCTTCCCGTAGTCCGAGCATTTTCTGGAGCCTATTACGGCTATTGGCAGCCTCAGCTTATCCGGCAGGCATCCCTTCACAAAAAGCGCCGCCGGCGCCGAATGTATCTCCCTCAAAAGGGCGGGGTAATTCTTATCCTTCAGCAGCACGACGGATATGTTCTGGTTGCGGAGGTACTCGAGGCACCTGTCGATGTAGCCTTCCTCTGCCTTCGCCTTCATGAGCGCGAGCATGCGTCCGTCAGCAGCCGTTTTTGAGGGTATATCTCCCCTTGCCGCCGCAAGGAACACATCATATGCGCTGCCGTATTCTTCGATTAACTCATTGTGCCGCATGGGCCTCAGCCCTGCGGTGAAGGCCAACCACAGATTGTACCGCCTCATATCCTCCTTCACGCATTATTCCCCCCAGTATTTTTTATCCACCGTACGGTACTGTATAGCCTCGGCGATATGCTCGTATGTTATGTCGCCGCCGCCTGAAAGATCCGCTATTGTTCGCGCCACCTTCATTACTCTGTTATATGCTCTGGCGCTGAGGTTCAGCCGCTCGTATGCCTGCCGCATGAGCCGCTGGCCGTTTTCGTCCGGCACGCAGTATTTTTTCACCAGCCGGGCGGAAAGCTGAGCATTGCATATTATGCCGTCCTTTTTGTACCTTTCCCTCTGTATGCGCCTTGCCTCATCAACCCGTTCCCGAATAGCCGCAGAGCTTTCTCCCGGCTTATTTGAGGTGATGTCCGAATACCCCACCTCCGCCATCTCAACGTGCATATCCAGCCGGTCGAGCAGCGGGCCCGATATCCTGTTGCGGTATTTTGCTATTTCATAGGGCTTGCATCTGCACTCCTGCATACGGGAGCCATAATAGCCGCAGGGGCATGGGTTCATCGCGGCGATAAGCATAAAGTCCGCCGGATATGTTGCCTTGGCGCTGGCGCGGGTTATGGTAACGACGCCATCCTCAAGGGGCTGGCGCAGCGACTCCAGCACGTCCTTGCTGAACTCCGGAAATTCGTCTAAGAAAAGTACTCCGTAATGGGCGAGGCTTATTTCTCCCGGCATCGCCTTCTGCCCGCCGCCCACAAGAGCTGCGGTGGAGGCCGAATGGTGCGGCGACCTGAAGGGCCGCTCCGAGGCTATTCCCTCACCGGCCTCCATAATGCCGGTTATAGACTGTATCTTTGTTATCTCAAGAGCTTCATTGAATGTAAGCTCCGGCAGTATGGAGGGCATGCTCTTTGCGAGCATGGTCTTGCCTGAACCCGGCGTGCCCACCAGCAGCATATTGTGTCCGCCGGCTGCGGCTATTTCGGCCGCCCGCTTTGCGCCGTACTGGCCCTTTATGTCCTCAAAGTCGTTATGGTAGCTTATGCGCTTTGGGCTCCACTGCTTCTTTTCCCACGGTACGGCCCTTCCTCCGGAGTTGATTATATCGACTGCTTCTTTGAGGCTTGCCGCTCCGTATGCGGTAACAGACGAAATATAGCTCGTCTCCGGGGCGTTGGCACTGGGCACCACGAAGGTATCATAGCCCTGGGCGCTGGCGCTTATCACCATGGGCAGAAGGCCGTGTATACCCCGTATGCTGCCATCCAGGGCCAGCTCGCCCAGATAGATGTAGTCCGGCATCGGCCCTTTCAGCTGCCCCGTTGCGGATATGATACCCAAGGCTATGGGCAGGTCGTATATCGAGCCCTCTTTTTTCATATCTGCCGGGGCAAGGTTTACGGTTATTCTGCCCACCGGGTAATCAAAGCCGCTGTTTTTTATGGCGGAGCGCACCCGCTCCTTAGATTCGCGCACGGCAGCGTCTGGCAGTCCCACTATCTCGCAGGCCGGCAGCGACGCCGAAACGTCTACCTCCACCGTAACCATAAAACCCTCAAGACCGGACAGGCCGAAGCTTTTTACCTTTGACAGCATGGCTTTTCCCCCTCGGATAGATTATTTTATCTGAAGCGTCATTTTTTGAATACGAAAAGCTTGGAACCGAAAAAGTTGACCAGCATCACTATGGGCGTAACAATTGCCTTGCTTATGAGGTTGCTGTCGATATGAAGGATATCATAGCACACCTTCAGCAGCAGCACGGAAAGGCCCATGGACAACAGATTTACCGCCACAAAGTATATGAATTCTTTTTTTCTGCGGCCGCTGTCCCTTTTAAACGTCCAGCGGCTGTTGAAGAAATAGCTGTTGAGTATGCCGCAGCTGTAGGATATGCACTGGGCTATGGCGTATTTCATGCCAAGATACGTCAACAGCTGGTAGACCAAAAAGTCCACCAGCGTGTTGATTACGCCGACTATATTGTATTTTACAAGCTGGACGATACCGTCCTTTAATTCTTTTTTTCTCTTTTCTCCGCTCATTGTCAATACCCCATAAATGTCCAGCCGGGCAGCCACTCAAGGGCCCTTACGTATCCGATGCTTGCAGGCGCGCCGGATATCACCGGGTAGAACAGCGCGAACAGCAGCACCACAAGGCCCAGATACGCCCACTTCATCCGACGCAGTTTAGGGTGCCGCTCGTCAAATTCACGTATCAGCCATACGGTTATGAATACGATAAACGGAACGCTGGCAAAAAAGTGATAGGCGAAGGTGCAGCGAGTTACCAGCACCCAGGGCAGGTAATTCGCCCCCAAACCGGTCAGCAGCACAAATATGCCCTTGTCCGGCTTGGACCTGCCCGCGATCAGCCGCGCGCAGAGTATTCCGGTGCAGGCTGAGCACACCCACCATACCGCCGGGTTGCCAAAGGCGGATATGGTAGAAGTCATACCCTCCGGAACCCTGTAGCTTATGTAATACCACACCGGCCTGAGGTCAAGGGGCCACTGCCACCATGGGGATTCGTATGGATGGGTAGCGGTAAGACCGCTGTGATAGTTGAACATGAATTTCTGGAAGTCCCATATACCGCTGAGCCCGTAATGATTCTCACAGAGCACATAGGGTATGTAGGACAGCAGATATATCACCACAGGCACCGCGATATAGAATACACAGCACCAAAGCAGCGTCATTAGGGTATTCCGCCAGAAGCCCTGCACCCTGCGGCGCTCCGCCTTGCCGGGGGCGTTTTTGAAGCGCCTGTACTCGGCGTATCTCTGGCCCAGCGAGGTAAATAGTATCACCGCGAGGCCGCCGCCCGCGTATATGCATATCCACTTGCTTGCGGCGCCCAAACCAAAGAACAGGCCGGCTATGGCAAGGGGCTTCAATGTGGCCTTCAGGCCGTCGTCAAAGAAGTTCATGCAGTAATAGTCGTACATGAAGTAGTACATGAGTATTATGAAAAATACCCCGTATACGTCAATGGTGGCTATGCGGGTCTGGGTAAAGTGCATGAAGTCGAAGGTGAACAGGCCGGCGGAAAGCAGCGCATAGTCGCTGCGGCGGAACAGCTTTTTGCCGAAGGCGTACATTATCGGTACCATGGCTATTCCGAACAGCGTTCCTATTATTCGCCAGCCGAAGGCGTTCATGCCGAATATGGCAATTCCCAGCATGATGAATATCTTGCCGAGGGGCGGGTGGGAGTTCTCGTATGGCGCTATGCCGTGCAGGTGTTCGTAAGCCGTGCGGCCGTGGTACAGCTCATCAAAGTACATTCCGTTCAGGTAAGAAGGAGTTGCCGGTATCTCCTCAGGCTCGTCCACAAGAGCCTCCGCCCCCTCGGACGCAGCGGATTTTATTATATTGCCGTCGTCGTCGAACAGGGCGATCTCATTTATCCATACCCTGCCCTCCGTTACCTCTATGCCTATCTTATCGGTATAAACCGCGTCATCGCCACTCACGGTTATCCAGCGGAACATATCGTCGTTCTCCTGAACGTATTCTATGCTCTGCCCGTCGCTGAAGGAAAGAGTTGCCCTTCCCTCATATATTCCGCCGAATATCCTTATCTCGCTTATCTCTTCAGGGCTTTCGAGGGTTATGGCCGCCGTATCACCAACGCTGCCTATCCAGTAATTCTCAGGCGCCTGCGTTGTGCCGAGGTTCGTCAGGGCGATTATGGCGTACACCAGCGTCAGGGCAAAGCAGTACAGCCTGTCCCTCAAGGTAACGACAGGCGTATCACCCTGTATTTCATATACGGTCCCGTCCGTCTTTTCCATTCTTTCCTCACAATATGCGGGATATATCTCCCGCCTTACAGTCATGCTCCAATAGGCAGTAATCATGCTTGCAAAGGCCGTCAGGTTTATCACAGAGCCTATCAGAGTTATCACATTATACTCAGCGCCCCTGAGCGCTGCGCTTTTCACCACCACAAAGGCGGCAAGGACGTTTAGCAGCAGAGCGCAGGTATATATCACATACGTCTTTATCAGCCGCCTGTCCCCGCTCAGCAGGAAGGCCGCAATGAGCAGCGGCAGCACCGGGAAAATATATCTCTCATGCATATACTGGCCGAAGGTGAATATACCGGAGAGCAGCAGCGCCCCAGACAGAGTGAGGCTGTATTTTTTATCCCGTGACCTTATGTATCCTGCGGCTGCGGCTATGCATGAGAGCGCTATCATAATGCTCCCCCATTTGCCATAGGTCAGGCCCAGCAGCGGTGCGTTCACATCTGCCCAGTTGCCCCCCAGCAGCGCCGGCATGTTGAAGGCTTCTACGCTTGCATAGGGGTAGGACGTTGCGGTGCCCAGCAGCTTGTCCATGAACCACAGCGGGTGCTGCGCCCCCTTGAACGGCCATGCCAGGGCAAATATGGCTATTACAGCCAACGCTACCGCCGCCAATGTACGAAGGGCATACCTCCAGCCCTTATCGTACACCTTAGCGAAGTATGCCACCGCAAGCAGCGGCCCTATCATGAGAGACTGTGGCTTGGTTATGATAGCCGCTCCGTAAAGAAGGCCCGCAAGCTCCAGTTTGCCGCTATCAAAGAGATATATCACGCCCAGCAGCATTATGGCAGGTATCATGTCCACCTGCCCCCAGGCGCCGGATATGAACGCCATAGCCGGGTTAAACGCCACTATGCAGCACAAAAGCGTCGACTGGCTCCCTGTCAGCTTATTCCTCGCCAGCTTATAGGTCATATATGCCGCGAAGATATCTGCCAATATGCCCGGCATCTTGGTTATCAGCACATATCCCGCGCCGCCGTATTCGAGGCCGAGCGCTCTGGCTATGCTGCCGGTAAGCCAGAGTATGTACATATACCCAGGCGGATAATCCGCGAACATGCCGCTGTTATAGAAGTTCGCCAGGCCGTCCCCGGCAAGGTGATAGCTCCATGCCATAAAACAGTTTATGTCCGTACTGTGCCCGTAAAATACCAGCGACAGCAGGCAGCGCATAAGAAACGCCAGCACGAGCAGCGTACAGACATTGACGCCTTCCCCATCGGGCTCGGGCTTTTTGAGTATGCCCTTCCTGTAGCATATGGCGCCAATCACGCCACTTAGCAGCACGGCAAGGAGCATAGCGCCGCCGTGCAGCTCGTTCACGTTGTGGCTGCCGCTTTCACTGTTTGCGTTTACATTATTGTAATAATAAAAGTCATGTACTTCACCTGCGGGAGCGCCGTCCAGCTTTGTCACGGAGAAATCTTTGAACCATGCCTCTCCCGAGGACAGGCTGCTGTAGCCACCCAGGCGCATACATACCGTCATGGTGTACTGATCCTGCCCCGTTCTGCCCACAAGCTCTGTCCGCTGCCAGCCCGTGGTGTCTCCCGTTATGGGCTCTGAAGCCGCCATAGTGCCCGCAACAGAGACGTTCGCGCCGCCTCCGTCCGATACGCCGCAGGCCTTTATATCGCAGCTTATGCGGTAATATGAATCCGGCTCCACGTCTATATCCTGGCAAAGCCTTACGTCGTTTTGAACCGGATTGGTCAGATGCAGGCAGGTATTCCCGTCAGCTTCGTCCAGCTCAACGAAAAAATCCCCGTCGCCGGTATACCAGGCGTCAATATACCAGCCCGAGGGCATAGATTCCGCATCCATATATTGAAAGTCGGGATTCTCGATATATACCTGTTCCTCGGCATATGCCCCGCACAACGGAAACAGCGCCATGAGAAAAGCAGAAATTATAAGAACAAATCTTCGCATACTACCTCAGCGTGTAATTTATATGTATTATTTTACCACAAATCGCCCGTATCCACACCCATATAAAGAAAAATCACACCTGAAAGGCGTTTTTAATATACTCTATCCCGCATTCCACAAGATCCACCTCCGCCACATCAAAGCGAACCGGGGTATCCCAAAGCCCGTTCTCGGTAAGATAGGCCGAGGCGGCCTTTATTATATTGCGCTGCTTTGCGTATGTTACAGCATCCCTGCCAAGGCCCATATTCCGGCTGCTCCTGGCCTTGACTTCTATAAATACCGTTGTTTCGCCGTCCATTGCGATTATATCCACCTCACAGCCCATCCGTCTATAGTTGCGTTCCAGCAGTACAAAGCCCTGCCGCACAAGATACTCCGCGGCAATATTCTCTCCGCGCCTTCCCTTGCTTATCCTGCTGGTATCCGGCATAGGCCTATTCTCCCATGAAATTTTTTATGAAGCTGCGCCTGTGTATTGGACAGGGGCCGTACTTTTTAAGCGCCGCTATGTGCTCCGCCGTGCCGTAACCCTTGTTCTTGGCAAATCCGTATTCCGGGTACAGCGCGTCCATCTCTATCATGTAATTGTCCCTTTGCACCTTGGCCACGATTGACGCTGCGGCAATAAGGTAGCTGAGCGCGTCTCCGTGTATGAGCGGGTGCTGCTCAGCGGATATATCGAGACCGGATATGGCGTCAAGGAGTACCACATCAGGCTTTTTGTCCAGCTTATCAAAGGCCTCCTTGAAAGCTCGCTTGGTAGCGTTGAGTATGTTTATTTCATCTATCTCCGCAGGCTCTCGCCAGCCCGCAGCCACGGACACCGCACTGTCAATAAGCTGGGGATACAGCTTCTCCCTACGTCCGGGAGAAAGCTTTTTGGAATCGTTGACGTATTTTATCAGCGGCTCGGGAGGCAGCACTATGCAGGCAGCCACCACCGGTCCCGCCAAAGGCCCCCTGCCCACCTCGTCCATGCCGCCGGGTAGTATACCTTTATTCCAGTATTCACGCTCTATTCTGCAAAGCTCTTTGAGCCTTTCGTCTTCATTTTTCCGGGGCATTTTTCTCCTCCCGCGGGTCGTCCAGAGTCACGCGGGCTATCTTGCCAGCCCTGAATTCGTCCAGCACTATATGTGCCGCCCGTTCAGTATCCAATACGCCGCCGCCCAGCACGAAGCCGCGGCTCTTACATACGCCCTCAAGGAGTTCTTCCGGAGCCATATCCTTTTCCAGCTTCTTATACCGCGCCACAAGCTCCTCCGGGCATATCCTCATCAGGTCGAAAAGCAGGCTGGCCGCCAGCTCCTCTGTGTCCATTATGTCGTCCTTTATGGAGCCTATATACGCCACATGCCTGGCAAGCTGAGGGTCCTCAAGCTTGGGCCAGAGCAGGCCGGGGGTATCCATCAGTTCAAGATAAGGCGTTATCTTTACCCACTGCTGCCCCTTTGTTACGCCGGGCTTATCCCCCACCTGCGCCCTGTTCGTTCCGGCGATGCGGTTTATGAAGGTGGATTTGCCCACGTTGGGTATGCCCACTATCATGGCGCGGACGGTCTTTTTTACGCCCTTGGCGAGGGATTTTTCCACCTTTTCCTTTGCAGCGTTTTCCATCAGCTCCAGTGCGGCCTTTTTCTTTGCGGAGTTTGTGGCCACGAATTCAATTGACTCTATGCCATTCTTTTTATATTCTGTTATCCATGCCTTAGTAAGCGCGGGAGAAGCCAGATCGCTCTTGTTCAGCAGCACCACACGCTTTTTATCTTTAAAAAGACCGTCAAAGTCAGGGTTGCGGGTAGCCCGTGGCGCTCTTGCGTCAACTATTTCAACTACCACATCTATAAGCTTCAGGCTTTCCGTAAGCTGCCTGCGGGCCTTTGCCATATGACCCGGGTACCATTGTATAAGCATATTTTCCTCCGTGAGGTCAAAATTGATAAAATCAGTATATCAGCAAAGCAATACAAAAACCAGAGCAAAGTAAAAGCCCCCGGCGTAAGCGCCGGAGGCCTTTGTGGTTTTTGTTACTTGGTGACGATGCGCTCCACGATCTTGGCAGCTTTACCAACGCGGTTGCGGAGGTAATACAGCTTAGCCCTGCGAACCTGGCCGTGACGCACTACTTCGATGCGGCCGATACGGGGGCTATGATAGGGGAAAGTGCGCTCTACGCCTACGCCGTAGGATACGCGGCGAACGGTGAAGGTCTCGCGGATACCGCCGCCCTGCATTTTAATCACGATGCCTTCGAAGTTCTGAAGACGTTCGCGGTTGCCTTCCACGACCTTAACGAATACGCGGACGGTGTCACCGACTTCCAGCTTGGGCAGGTCGGTACGGAGCTGTTCTTTTTCCAGTTCTTTAATGATGTTGGACATTTTATTCTCCTTCCTACGGGTGTTCTTACACGACTTTCCGCCGCCATTGGACCAACCGTTGTCACAAACGAAAGTATTATAACACGGCATCTGCCCTTTTGCAAGGTATTTATGCCTGTTTATCTTGATTTTTTAAGGATTGCAGGAATATTTTTTCTTTTTTGCCGAGTTTTTTTTCGTCTATAAGCTCCGGCCTTGTCTTATATGTAGCCTCTATGCTGCGCTCCCGCCGCCATTTGGCTATCAGCGCATGGTTGCCGTTTAGCAGCACCTCGGGTACCGCCATGTCTCTGAACACCGCGGGTCGGGTATACTGGGGGTATTCGAGAAGCCCGTCCGAGAAGGATTCGTCCTCCGCCGACTCCGCGCTGCCCAGCACGCCGGGAATAAACCTGCTGACGCAATCTATTATAACCATCGCAGGCAGCTCACCGCCGGTGAGCACATAATCGCCTATGGACAGCTCCATGTCCATCTGCTCCATTGCCCGCTCGTCAATACCCTCGTAATGGCCGCAGAGGAACAGCAGCCTGTCCTTTGCGGCAAGCTCACGGGCTACGGGCACGCTCAGCGTCTTTCCCCGAGGCGCCATGGCGATCCTCAGTGCCTCGTGGTCAGGGTCAACGTCCTCAAGGCAGGAGAATATTGGCTGGGCCATCATAACCATGCCTGCGCCGCCGCCGAATGGGTAGTCATCGGTGTTCTTGTGCTTGGATTCGGAATAGTCGCGGATATTGTGAAGGCGTATGTCCAGTATGCCCTTATCCTTTGCACGGCCCAATATGCTTGTATCCATAGGCCCCGCAAACATCTCGGGAAATACCGTAAGTATATCAATCCTCAAACAGCCCCACCTCCGCAAGTACATCTGCGTAAAGCTCAATACGCTTATTCGCCATATCGACTTCTTTCAGCAGCTTCCTGAGCGCCGGTACCATAAGCTGCTTTTCGCCCTGAATTACGTAAACGTCGTTTGCGCCGGTTTCAAGCACATCGGTAAGCTTGCCGTAATATGCGCCGTTTGTATCGTATACATCGCAGCCTATCATATCTGCAACGAAATATCTGCCCTCCGGCAGCTTTACGGCGTGTTCCCGATCCACGGAGATGTAGTGGTTGCGCAGCGTCTCCGCCGTGTTCCGGTCACGGCATACGGAGATAGTCATATATACCGCGTCTGGCTGCACGCTGACGTCTGATACCTCCACCTTCTCATAAGCGCCGCCGCGCTCAAGGTAGGCCTCTCTGAGGCCTTTGTATCGGGTAAGATCCTCGGACAAGGGCTGCACCTTAAGGGCGCCGTGTACGCCGTGTGGGCGGGTTATAAGGCCTATGCGCAAATACTCCATTGAGTTTCTCCTGCAAAAAATTTCCAATTACGCAAAAAAGTGGTTTTGCCCACTTTTCTGCATATCGCCTTAGACTATCTCTACGACGTACTTTTTGTTTTCCTTTACGGACGCAGCCTTGACTACGGTCCTTATAGCCTTCGCTATGCGGCCCTGCTTGCCTATTACCTTGCCCATATCGTCAGGAGCTACGGTGAGCTCGATTATTGTTGAGTTTTCGCCCTCTTTTACCTCGACCTTGACCTCTTCGGGTTTATCCACGAGGTTCATGGCGATGTATTTTACCAATTCACCCATAGCGTTACTCAAATTATCCGTGGTTATTACTGGATAGCGCCGGACTTCTTAAGCAAACCGCGTACAGTATCGGTGGGCTGTGCGCCGTTCTTTATCCACTGGGCAGCCTTCTCGTTATCTACCTTCAGCTCAGCGGGATCAGAAGTGGGATTGTAATAGCCGATTTCCTCAACAAAAGCGCCATCGCGGGGAGAGCGGGAATCTGCAACAACGATGCGGTAGAAAGGAGCCTTCTTGGCGCCCATGCGGCGAAGCCTGATCTTTAACATGACTAAATTTCCTCCAAATATTGTTTATAGTTATTTAATATTGAAAGCGGTAACCTGTGGCTTAAAAGCCGAAGGGAAAACGCATCTTTCCTTTTTTGCCGAACTTGCCCGAGCTTAGCTGCTTCATAAGCTTGCGCGAGGACTCGAACTGGTTCAAAAGGCGGTTTACCTCCTGAACCGAGTTGCCGCTGCCCGCTGCGATTCTTCTCCGTCTGCTGGCATTAAGCAGCTCCGGCTTCGCCCTCTCTTTGGGCGTCATGGACTTTATTATGGCCAAAGTCTTTTTAAGCTGCTTTTCGTCTATCTGTACGTTGCCCAGTTTGCCCGCGTCCATGCCCGGAACCATGGATAGCATGCTTCCCATATCCATGTTCTGCATCTGCTCCATCTGCTGCATGAAATCTTCCAGCGTGAACTCATTGGTCTTTATCTTTTTGGCGAGCTCCTCCGCCTTTTTCGCATCGAAACTCTCCTGAGCCTTCTCTATGAGGGTCATAACGTCCCCCATGCCCAGTATGCGGCTTGCCATCCTGTCAGGATAGAAGGGCTCGATATCGGTGAGCTTTTCGCCGTTGCCGCAGAACTTTATGGGCTTTCCGGTAACCTCCCTTACAGACAGCGCAGCGCCGCCTCTTGTGTCGCCGTCCAGCTTGGTGATTATGACGCCGGTAAGTTCCAAGGCGTCGTTGAATGCCTTTGCGGCATTCACGGCGTCCTGACCCGTCATGGCATCGATGACCAGAAGTATCTCGGCGGGGTTCACCGCGTCGCGCACCTTCTCTATCTCAGCCATCATGTCGGAGTCTATATGCAGGCGTCCGGCGGTATCCACTATCACCAGATCCCGCATGTTGCGCTTTGCGTACTCTACGGCCTCCTGCGCTGTAATAACGGGATCCTGCGTGCCCTTTTCAAACACCGGCAGGCTCAGCTTTTCGCCCACTACCTGCAGCTGCTTTATGGCGGCGGGCCTGTAAACGTCGCAGGCTACCAGCAGCGGCGACTTTCCGAAATGCTTCTGGCAGTACGCCCCCAGCTTACCCGCCATGGTGGTCTTGCCCGCGCCCTGAAGGCCGGCGAGCAGTATCACCGAAGGATTCTTCGAGCCGAACTCCAGCTTGGCGTTTGAGCCGCCCATGAGCTTCACAAGCTCGTCGTTTACTATCTTTATCACCTGCTGGCCGGGTGTGAGGCTTTCCAGTACCTCCGCGCCCACCGCGCGCTCGGTGACGGAATTTATGAATTTTTTTACCACAGTAAAGTTTACGTCCGCCTCGAGCAGAGCCAACTTCACCTCCCGCATAGCTTCCTTTACTTCCTTTTCGGAAAGCTTGCCGCGGCCGGAAAGCTTTTTGAATACGTTTTGAAGTTTTGATGAAAGGCCTTCAAATGCCATCTTCGCATATCTCCGTCAATGCCCTGATCTTTGCCTTTACGGTGGGATCGTGGCAGATATTTTGCAGCTCCTTAAGCCCGTTCATCAGCGCCATGCGCCTTTCCATGAGCTTCAGCTTGGCCTCGTATCCCTCGAGGTTGTCCGTCGCCTTCATTATGGCGTCCCGTACAGCCTGGCGGGAAACTCCCTCCCTCTCGGCTATTTCAGCCAGTGAGCAGTCCTCGTTTACCGACTGGAAAAGTATGGACCGCTGCCGCTCTGTGAGCAGCTCGCCGTATATATCCAGAAGCAGGCCCAGACGCACGTGCTTTTCCAAGGTAAGACCGCCTTTCCACGCCAGCTGTAAAGCATAAGTGTTTTACACTCATAATATTATACGGATATTTCTTCTCCTGTCAAGCTTTTTTAGCCGCCTATCATTATGCTTATATTGCCGTGGAGCAGCAGCCGTATTATGCCGCATGCGATAAGGTGGGCGGGATAGTAGATATAAAAGAGCCATTTCATACCCTTCCAGCTTCCCCGTTCGCCGTTATAGCTTTTAAGAAGCGGTATGGAAAGGGCGGCAAAGAGCTGTACCGCGGCGTATATTTTATCTATAAAGAAGAAATACACTGCGGCGTATACGGCGACCCATACCATCATCCATGTCATCTGCTTCTTAAAGCTGCCCCGATAGGCGCCGATGTAGAGTATCGCTACGGTCGCTATGCAGCTCCAGTCAGAGCAGAAGGATATAAGGCAAACGAGCACTACTATTACGGCTTTCTGCCAGCCCTTGAATTTGTCGCTGTCGTTCATCTTGAGCAGCATGAGCCCCCAGAACAGCGACCATATCACGCTGGTCTGGTTAAAGGCGGTCGTAGTAAAGGGTATAAAGGGTATGCCAAAGGCGAAGGTATAGGCAAAATGCGATATCACCGCGAACAGCAGCAGCCGCAGGGCGTATTTTTTGAAGCTGTGTGTATAGTGATACCCCTCGGCTATGAAAAACCACATTATCGGGGCGGTTATGCGTCCGACGCAGTGCAGGGCAAGCTGCGGCCACCCCGTCTGGTACCCCGGCCATATCACCCATGTCAGGTGATCGGCGGTCATGGCGATTATTGCGATAAGCTTCAGCTGGTTTGAGTTCAGCCCTTTTTTAGCGATAGCTTCCATAAGCATAAATCCTCATATAAGTTTTCATGGACAGAATTATAAACCATTTGCACGCAATAAAAAAGGGGGCAGTTTCGCCCCCGCGTGTTGAACAGCTTATTTTATCACTATGTCGCAGCCCTCCAGCGCAACGCTCTGGTTCTCGGTATCGTACCAGCCGAAGTTTTGCTTCAGCTCATACGGTTCCTTCAGGTCGGTTACATCGCCGCCTTTAGTGAAAAGCTTTGTTGAGTAGCCGTACACCGGGCGCAGGATGATGCTCTTCGCCTGCTCCTGCTGCGATGAAGTAAGGGGTATATTCAATTCTGATTTGTCCCCGTCAATTTCGCAATCGTCAAGAAAGCCCGTACCTTCAACTTGGGTTTTCATGCCGTCTATCGTCAGTTCATAACGTAATCCATCATATTTATGCACTGTTCCATTTATGAGAGCTCTTTTTTCTTCCTCGCTCCAGCCCCCCGGGAAGCCATAGGTCAGCTTGACAATTATATTCGTAGCATTGAAGCTTATTTCCGGTGTTATTGTCACCCCGGAAAAGTCCTTTGTCGTGTTGTACATCAGGTATTTATCGTTATCCATTTTAGCGATAGTAAGCACATATTCGCCGCCCAGCGAAACAACATTTCCCTGCTCCTGCTTTAAGGTGTTCTTGCCGTTTATATCAAATTCAAACCGCTGTTCCACCTTGGCAATAGTAGCGAAATCTGCCATTGCGTCTATATTGTTATCGCGTATTCTCGATGTGAACACCGCGCTGTAATGACCATCGGGTATGCCTCCGTTCTGGTTTAGGCTAAACTCGGTTTGCAGCATCAGCGCGCCGTCCGGCGAGTTTATTCCGGTAGAACCGTAAGTCAGCTTATAGATTTTGCTCCCGTCGGTAAGTTTTATCTCATCCCCGGTCCAGTCAAGCTTCTTGCTTTCAAAGACCTCCGAATCGGTATTCAGCAATGAGGTAATTATCAGCTTTCCGTTTTCAACCAGAATATCCACTATATTAGGCTTTGCCTCCTTGAGCCATTGCCAGTCCTCAGGATTATATGGGTCAAAGCCGAGGTTTGCCCTCGCCGCGGCGAATTCCGCGGCTTCATCCGTTTCGTCAAGAGTGTATATGGTATAATCCTGCTCGTTATCCTTCGGAATCTGTATCGCCGCCTCCACATCCGGCATACTCGCCCGGTTCTCCGGCAGCGTGCCGAGGTATTTGTTCCTGTCGAAAAGCCTGCCGAACCAGCCGCTCACCGCCTCGCCCACGCTGGGGACCAGCAGAACCGCGCCGATTATAAGCACTACCGCAAATATGGGCGCCAGTGCACGCCAGGGGCTCGCGCCCCTCCTACCGCTTCTTCTTGATTTTTTCATATACTTCTGCTCCCTTTCTTCGGCCTCTGCCCTGAGAAGTATTTCGCCGAGCAGCTCCTCGCGCCGGGAGTCCCGTATGTTAAGCCTGTCCAGAGCCTCAATAAAACGCTTATCCTTCATACCCTTCCTCCTTCAGCGCTTCACGCAAAAGCTTCCGCCCGCTGTGCAGGTACCCCCACACGCTCGCCCTGCTCTTGCCCATTGCCTCGGCTATCTCCCCAGAGGTATAGCCCTCGTAATAGTACATATATACCGCCGTCTTGCATTTGTCAGGAAGCTCCATTACCTGCCGCAGCAGGTCTCCCGAGCTTTCCTCCGCCGGTATGCCCTGCAGCGACTCCTCATCTAACTGTACCCGCGTTTTCCAGCCCGACCTCAGGGAATCCCTGCATATATTGGACGCGACGACTATGAGCCACGACTTTTCATGCGCCGCGTTTTCAAACCTGACGGGGCTTTTCATAAGCTTCAAGAAGGTGCTTTGGGCCGCGTCCTCGGCGTCCGCCCTGCTGCCCTTAAAGAACAGCATGCACACCCGGTACACGGCGTCTATGTTGCGCCTGTATATATCCTCCGTCTCTTCCCTTTTCCTCAGGGCTTGATTCAAGGTATCAATCCTCCAGCCAAATGCTTTTTTCTTTCGAAGGCCTTCACCTATAATACGTTTCGCAAAAGCGAATCCTTAAAATAAAAACGGGCTGCATATCACAGCCCATTGCACATTTTGCTTTCATTCTTCGCTAAGCAGCGCTCTTGCATAATCATCGGGATCAAAGGCCTGCATGTCGTCTATGCCCTCGCCAACGCCGACAAAGCGGACAGGTATTTTCAGCTCTTCCTTTACGGCCACGGCCACGCCGCCCTTTGCGGTGCCGTCAAGCTTGGTAAGTATTATGCCGGTAAGCCCTGCGGACTCTCCGAAGGCTCGCGCCTGAGCTATTGCGTTCTGACCGGTGGTGGCGTCAAGCACCATCAGCGCCTCCACAGGCACGCCGGGCAGCTCCCGGTCCAGCACGCGGCGCATCTTCTCCAGCTCGTTCATGAGGTTTTTCTTATTGTGCAGCCTGCCCGCCGTGTCGCAAAGCAGCATATCCCGGTTTCGCGCCTTGAATGAGGCCGCCGCGTCGAACACTACCGCCGCAGGGTCCGCGCCTTCGCCGTGCTTTATTATTGGCACGCCGGCACGCTCGGCCCATACGGTGAGCTGCTCGGCAGCGGCTGCGCGGAAGGTATCCGCCGCCGCAAGGACTACGTCCCTGCCCTGATTTTTATAATACGCAGCTATCTTGCCCAACGAGGTAGTCTTCCCCACGCCGTTCACGCCGACCACCATTATCACGGCCCTGTTCGTCCCGTCGAGAAATGGCTTTTCGGGCCGCATGAGATCCGCCAGCAGGCTTATAAGCTCCTTGCGCGCCTCGGAACGCTCCTTGATCTTCTTTTCGGCCACCGCATCCCTAAGGCCGCCCAGCAGCTTATCGGTGATCGTCATGCCTACGTCTGCCATTATGAGGGCTTCTTCCAGCTCCTCGTAGAATTCGTCGTCTATGCCGGAGCCTGTGAATATGGCCGCTATGCCGCTGCCTGTCTTGGAAAGCCCCTGCCTGAGCTTATCAAAAAAGCCCGCCATTTGTATTTCCTCCTTTTTGGGTATTATGCGGATTCGGTAAATTTTGCAGATACCACCTTGGATACGCCCCGCTCCTCCATTGCCACGCCGTAAAGCGAGTCACACACCGCCATGCTGCCCTTTCTGTGTGTTATTAATATGAACTGGGTGTCATCGGAATAGTTGCGCACATACTCCGCAAAATTCGTAACGTTAGCATCGTCCAGCGCAGACTCTATCTCGTCCAGTATGCAGAAAGCCGTGGGCTTCAGCTTGAGTATGGCGAACAACAGCGCTATTGCGGTAAGCGCCCGCTCGCCGCCGGAGAGCAGCGACAGCAGCTGCAGCTTCTTGCCCGGGGGCTGTGCGATTATGTCTATATCGCAGTTGAGTATGTCGTCCTTGTCGGAAAGTATCAGCTCTGCCCTGCCGCCGCCGAACAGCTCCACAAATACCTGCGAAAAGTTTTGCTGTATAAGCGCGAACTGCCTGCGGAACTCCTCCTCCATGGTGGAGACAAGGTCGGTTATAAGCACCTGCAGGTCAGCCTCCGCCTTGGTGAGATCCTCATACTGGGCATTCAGCTCATCGTAGCGCTCCTTGACGTTCTTATAGTCCTCTATGGAACCTACGTTCACGTCGCCCAGAGCGCGTATCGCCGTTTTCAGCTCGTCCACCCTGATGTGCGAGGCGGTTATGGCTATCTGTCGCCGCATGGGCTGGGCGTTCTCATAGGTGAGCTCATAATCCGACCATATCCTGTCCTGCATATTCTGCAATTCCAGCTGCGCCTTGTTCAGGTTCAGCTCCGCCCTATGGCTGCGCTCCCTTATGTCGTTCAGCTCTGAGGAAATATTGTCCCGCCGCTCACGCAGCTCGTCTATGGAGTTAAGGCGCTTTGCCCGCTCCTCCTCCATTGTATGCAGCTGATCCGTGAGCCTGTCCACGTCCATGCGCTCGGAGGATATACTGTCATCCAGCGTGGCAACCTGTGCTTGCAGCTGAAGGAAGCTTCTGCTGCCCTGCTCTATCTCATCCTTGCTGCGCTTTATGGCAGCCATAAGGCCACTGGCCTCGCGCTCCATGCGCTTTGCCTCGTTTTCAGCGGCGTTTGCCTCTTTCTCGAGGGCCATCAGGGCTACCTTCTGCTCGGTAGCCTTGTCGTTCACATTTGCGGCTTCCGCCCGGAGCTTATTCAGCTCCTCCTGAAGCTTCTTTATGTCGTCCTGGCTTGCCACATTGCCCTGCTCCCACTGAGAGCGGTCCTCGTTGGCCTCGCGGTACTGCTCGTCTATATTTTCTATGCTGTCGTTTATCTGGGCGAGCTCAAGCCTGGCCTGCTCCATCTCGTCCCTGTTTTCCTCTACGTACTTCTGCACCACGTCCACCTTTTCGCGGTGCGTGGCAAGCTCTACGTCCGCCGCGTGCAGCGCCTCGGACGCCTGTTCCGCGGTATCGTTGGCTTCGGCTATATCGCACTCCAGCTTTCTAAGCTCGACCTTGGACCTTTCGAGCTGCTCCCGCTGTTTTTTCAGCGCCGCCGTTATGGTCTCTATCTCCCGCTCACGGCCTATCAGGCTGAACTCCCGCTTTTGGGTGCTTCCGCCGGTCATGCTGCCGCCGGGGTTTATTATATCGCCCTTTAATGTAGCTATTCTGAAGGACGACCTCGCACGCTTGTTTATGGCGATGCCTGCGTCAAGATCCTTCACCACTATCGTGCGGCCAAGAAGGTTTTCAAATATGCCCCTGTATCTCTCATCAAAGGATACGAGGTCGGAGGCTACGCCTATAAAGCCCTCCACGTTGCACATTGACCTTTCGTCATTGCTCAGCAGCCTCGGGCGCATGCTGGAGACCGGCAGCATGGTCGCCCTTCCGTACTGCCTTGAGCGCAGGTATCCTATCACCTGCTTTGCATCCTGCTCGGTAGGGGTAACTATGTTCTGTAAGGCGGAGCCAAGCGTCATCTCTATTGCGCTCTCGTACTCGCAGGGGACTCGTATAAGTTCCGCCACCACGCCCTCTATACACTTGCCAAGGAGGGGATCCCTTGCTGCGTCCCTGAGAACGTTCCGGACGCTTGAGTAATATCCCTCGTAGGCACGCTTCATCTCCTGAAGCACCTTTATCCTTGAGCTTTCCGCCTCTATCTGCTGCTCAAGGGCGCGGATATTTTCACTATCCTGCTTTAGCTGTGCGTTCAGCTCGTTAAGGTGGGCTATCGCCGCCATGCGTTCCGCGTTTTTGCCGTCGTAGCCCTGCTTTATCTCGCTGTAGCTGCCGAACACCTGATCATATTCGTGGGAGAGCTTCTCGCCCTCCTCGGCTATAGCCGCCATCTTCTGATTTATGGAGTCTATGCGGCCAAGCAGCGTTGTTTTTATGGCCTCTAATCTCGAAAGCCTGCTCTTTGCGTCGGACAGGCGGTTCATGGCCTCTATCATGCTGTTCTTCTGGCTTTCCAGAAGCTGTTCTTTGTCCGATATTTCCGCCTGTATGCCGGCAAGCTGCTTTTCTATCCCGGCAAGCTTTGCTCTCTCGCGCTGCTTCGTCTCCTCCGTGTCGCTGCTCCGGGCGGAAACCTCCGCCATGGATTTCTTCAGTTCCTCCAGCCTGACTCTGTCCTCTCTGGCGGCATTCTCAAGGCGCTCCCTTTCCCTGGCAAGGTTAGCCATTCGCTCACGGGCCACCTTTGCCTCGCCTGTGCGGTTCTCCACGCCAGTCGTTGCAGTCAGCAGCTTTGACTGTATCTCGCCTATGGCAGCATTGAGACTGCGCTCCTTTTCCTCCTCGGCGCTGCAGTCTGCGGCAAGCGCGGCCTCAATGCCTGTGGACTGCCGTATAGCCTCGGCGTACTGCGCCATGCTGTCGTTCAAAGTAGTTATTCGCTCATTGAGCTTATCGTACTGATAGAGGAACACGTTCACCTCTATCTCCTTCAGCTCGTCCCTAAGCTTCAGATACTGTCTCGCCGCGGCGCTCTGCTCCTCGAGAGGGCCTATCTGGCGGCTCAGTTCCTCAAGTATGTCGTTGAGGCGAACTAGGTTTTTTCTCGTGTTTTCCAGCTTGCGTTCGGCCTCTTCCTTGCGCACCCTGTATTTCATCACGCCCGCAGCCTCCTCAAAGGCGTTTCTGCGGTCGTTTGATTTGTTGGAAAGTATCTCCTCTACCTTGCCCTGGCCTATTATGGAATAGCCTTCCTTGCCTATGCCGGTATCCCGGAAAAGCTCGCCTATATCCTTCAGCCTGCACTGTGTATTGTTGATAAGGTATTCGCTTTCGCCGCTCCTGTAAACCCGCCGGGTAACGCTGACCTCAGCGAAATCCGTAGGCAGCCTGCCGTCCGAGTTGTCGAATACCAGCGTCACCTCGCAGAAGGACTGGGGCTTCCGCTGCTCGGTGCCGTTAAATATGATGTCCTCCATCTTGTTGCCGCGGAGCACCTTTGCGCTCTGCTCGCCCAAAACCCAGCGGACGGCATCGGCTATGTTGCTCTTGCCGCTGCCGTTGGGACCTATGATAGCCGTTATTCCTTTTTCGACCTGAATCTCGGTCTTTTTAGCGAATGATTTAAATCCGTTGATCTCTATTTTTGTTAACCGCAATATTCCAACCTCTGCGCCAATGTCGGCTTATTATATTACAGCAGTCCGAGGCCCTCCAAGGTGGCCTTGGCCGCCCTCTGCCCCGCCTCCTGCTTGCTTCCGCCGCTGCCTACTCCCTTTGGCTCCCCGGCTATGACAGCCTGAAGGGTGAATACCCTTTGATGGTCCGGGCCGGAGGTGTCTATAAGGTCATACGTTACGTTGCCCTGATGCTGCTTCTGCACATGCTCCTGCAGCAGCGTCTTATAATCCTTGGTGTTCACGTTACGCACCGCGCGCTCTATATGGCCCTCTACCGCATGCAGCACCAGCCTTTTCGCCTCTCCCATGCCGCCGTCCAGAAATACGGCGCCTATCACCGCTTCCATCGCGTCCGCCAGTATAGACGGCTTGCTCCTGCCGCCCGAGTGCTCTTCGCCATGGCTAAGCAGCAGATAATTACCCAGGCCGAAGCCTACGGCCGATTTATGCAGCGCGCCCTCGCATACCGAAAGGGAGCGCACTCTCGTCATCACGCCCTCGTTCAGCTCAGGGTATTCCCTGTAGAGCTTTTCGCTCACGCAGAGCTCCAGCACTGCGTCACCCAAAAACTCCAGCCTTTCATTGTGTACGCTGCCGTTGCCGTCACCCTTCACATAAGACGTATGTGTAAGGGCCGTATTCAAAAGCTCTGTGTCTTTAAATTTATAGCCAATTGCCGCTTGCAGCTCATTGAGCTTTTGCAGCCTCGCAAATTCCAGCTCCATTTGCTTCCTCCATACCAAAGTACCCGCATCCACCATAAGATGCGGGTACTGTTTGAAGTATAGTTATTTGTTCATTACCCTTAATATATCGCCTACAGTATGTACGTTTGGCAGCTCCTCCTCAGGAACCTGAATTCCATACTCCTGTTCAATATCCATTATAAGCTCCACAACGTCAAGTGAATCGGCCTTGAGGTCTTCCACAAGCCTGGAATCCATGGTTATGGACTCCTCGGGGATATCCATCTGCTTGGAGAGCATTTCGCGAATCTTTTCAAAAGTCATATATAATACCGCCTTTCTTATTATACCAATAAGCAACTATAGTTTAGCCGCATATTATTTTGATGTCAATCCTCTATTCAGTCCGCTACCTCGGGCAGTGACTTTACGGCGCGGCGTATGGTTTCGTTGGTGCCGCTGGAAGCAAAGCTCCGCGCCTGACCCAGCGCCGCCGCAAATGCCTTGGCATTTGAGCTGCCGTGTGCCTTTATCACACCCCCGTCAATACCCAAAAGGGGCGCCCCGCCGTACTCGGTATAATCCATTACCTTTTTGAAGCGCCTGAAGGCGGGCTTCGCCATTGCGGCGCCCAGCTTGCTGCGCGTATCTGCCATGAGCTCTTTTTTGAGCATACCCATTAACGTGGCGGCAAGGCCCTCTGTATATTTAAGGACGATGTTTCCCGCGAAGCCATCACAGACTATGGCGTCAAAGCCGCCTGAGAGTATCTCCCTCGCCTCGCAGTTTCCGGCAAAGTTCACGGGCGTCTGCTCCAGCAGCTTATAGGCAGCCTTGGTAAGCTCGTTTCCCTTTTCGGCTTCCGCGCCGTTGTTGAGGAGGCCCACTCTGGGGTTATCCACACCCATTATATCGTGCATGTACGCAGACGCCATCACGGCAAACTGCTGAAGGTACGAGGGCTTGCAGTCAACGTTTGCGCCGCAGTCCATTATAAGCACACAGCCCTTTTCCGCCGGAAACACCACTCCTATGGCCGGGCGCTTTACTCCTTCGATGCGCTTTATTATGAATGTGGCTCCCGCAAGCACTGCGCCGGTGCTGCCTGCCGATACCACGCAGTCAGCCTTCCCGTCGCGCACAAGCTCCATGGCTTTTACGAGGGAGGAGTCCTTCTTTTTGCGTATGGCAAAGGTCGGCTGCTCGTCGCAGGATATTATTTCGGGTGCGTGAAGAATATCCACCCGCGCAACGTCATACCGATACTTTTCAAGCTCCGCCTTTATTCGCTCCTCGTCGCCGCAGAGGGTGACGGACATATCGGGATACTTTTTCAGGGCATCTATGCAGCCTTCTACTACCGCCGCCGGGGCATTGTCGCCGCCGAAAGCATCAACAGCTATTCTCATCTGTCGTCTCCTAATATAATACTAAGGAATATTATACAATATTTTTAACTAAAACAAAAGAGGCCCTTTTATCGGGAGCCCCTTGAGTTTTAAAATTTTCAGGCGATATTAGTCCTTATCCACTGCAACTGCCTGCTTGCCGTCGTAATAGCCGCACTTTTTGCATACACGATGAGCCAGCTTGGGCTCATGGCACTGCGGACATTCCACGATACCGGGAACGGTCAACTTCCAATGGGCTCTACGCTGGTCGCGTCTTGCCTTAGACGTTTTTCTCTTAGGGACTGCCATGGTTACACCTCCTTATCGTGATACAACAGCTGCTCCAGAGCGGAGAAAGGATTTTCCTTCTCTTTCTCTCTAACACAGGAACACTGAACTGTGTTCAAATCGCACCCGCAAACCGGGCAAAGCCCCTTACAATCCTCGCTGCACTTGCTGAAAGCAGGCAGATTGAGGAATAAGTCGTCAAGGAGCATCTGGCTGACATCCAATTCCTCGCCGGTGTAGCCGTAGCATTCGCTGTCCGGCTCCGGCTCCCGGAGAAAGCGCTCGTCAAAGTCGAAGGTAAGCTCCTCGATGAAGGGCTTGCCGCAAAGGGCGCATTCGGAATCCAGCCTCGTGGTAGCCGTACCCTTGAAGCTGAAGCCCTCGCCGTCAAAGAAGTACTCGCCGTCTACCGTAAGCGGAGCGGCGAATTTAAGCTCCCTGCCGAGATATTCCTGCCTGTCGAGGATCACATCCTCATGGCATCTGCCTATCCGGCCCGGCTGCTTGAGTTCCTGTGCAACGTTAAGCTTCATACTTATCCTTTCAAGAGCACACCTTATGTATTTTATATAAAAGGCGTTAATTTGTCAACTGGTTATTTTGTGACGAGCCTTGCGGTATCCCTTGCGATGGTCATTTCCTCGTCGGTGGGGATAACAAAGATCTTTACCTTGCTTTCGGGCTTGCTTATGCAGACTTCTTCGCCCCGGGGGCAGGTCATGTTGTAATCGAAATCGGCTACTATGCCCATGTACTCCATATCCTTCAGGATATCCCTACGCACCTCGCGGTCGTTCTCGCCTACGCCGGCAGTGAATACGATAGCGTCAGCACCGTTGAGGGCTGCCGCGTATGAGCCGATGTACTTCTTTACGGCATATACGAACATATCGAGGGCCAGCTTGGCGCGCTCATCGCCCTTCTCTGCGGCGGCGCCCAGGTCGCGGAAGTCGCTGGAGATGCCGGAGATGCCCAGCATACCGCTCTTCTTGTTCATGTAGGTATCCATCTCCTTGGCGGTCATGCCGGTCTTGTCCATCAGGAAGGGCATGATGGCGGGATCGATGCTGCCGCAGCGGGTACCCATGGGAAGGCCCTCAAGAGGGGTAAGTCCCATGGAGGTATCCACGCACTTGCCGGCCTTGGAGCAGCTAACGCTGGAGCCGTTTCCCAGATGGCAGGTAATGACCTTTGCATTGGGGTTGCCAAGCAGCTCAAGGGCACGGCCGGTGACGTACCTGTGGGAGGTTCCGTGGAAGCCGTAACGGCGTACCTTATAGTTCTCGTATGCCTCGTAGGGCAGAGCGTACATATAATGAGACTTCTCCATGGCCATGCCCCAGCCGGTATCGAATACCGCTACCATGGGTACGCCGGGCATAACAGCCATGCAGCCGCGGATGCCCATAAGGTTGGCGGGATTATGGAGAGGTCCGAGAGGAATGCAGTCCTCAATTGCCTTAAGAACTTCGTCGTCGATGAGGATAGGATCATACAGCTTCTCGCCGCCATGGAGCACGCGATGGCCCACCGCGTCTATCTCACTCATGTTCTTTATTACGCCGATCTCGGGATCCGCAAGAACCTCCAGAACCATGGCGATAGCGTCCTCGTGGTTCTTCATGTCCTGCTGCTTCTCGTACTTGTCGCCCTTGGCGGACTTGTAGGAGATCATGGAGCCGGGTATTCCTATGCGCTCACAGATGCCCTTTGCTATCACGCTGCTGTGATCGAGATCTATGAGCTGATACTTCAGGGAAGAGCTGCCTGCGTTGATTACGAGAATTTTCATTTATGTTTTTCCTCCGATAATGATTACATATTCTGTGCCTGAACTGCGGTAATGGCAACGACGGATACTATATCGTCAACGCTGCAGCCGCGGGACAGGTCGTTGATGGGCTTTGCGAAGCCCTGGCAGATGGGGCCTATGGCCTCTGCGCCTGCCAGACGCTGAACCAGCTTATAGCCGATGTTGCCCGCCTGCAGGTCGGGGAAGATCAGTACATTGGCCTTGCCGGCAACAGGGCTTCCGGGGCTCTTGAGCTGGCCGACTTTTTCGACCAGAGCAGCATCCGCCTGAAGTTCGCCGTCCACGTTAAGCTCGGGAGCGAGCTCGTGTACCAGCCTGGTAGCTTCCGCTACGCGATCCACGTTCTCGTGCTTGGCGCTGCCCTTGGTGGAGAAGGAAAGCATGGCTACCCGTGGCTCCATTCCGCAAAGCGCCCTTGCGCTCTGTGCGGAGCTGATGGCTATGGCGGCCAGCTGCTCTGCGGTAGGGGCGATATTTACGGCGCAGTCGCCAAATACCAGCACGCCATTGTCACCGTAGGACTTGTTGGGAACTTCCATGATAAAGCAGCTGGAAACGGTGGATACGCCCTTTGCGGTCTTTATTATCTGGAGGCCGGGGCGGAGTGTGTTGCCGGTGGTATTTATAGCGCCGGAAACGAAGCCGTCAGCCTTGTCATCGTAAACCATCATAGCGGCGAAAAACAGGGGGTCGAGCATGGTCTTCTGCGCCTGCTCAAGAGTAACGCCCTTCTTTGCGCGCATTTCAGCGAACTTCTCGCAGTATCCGGGATACAGCTCAGAGGCAGCCGGGTCGATCATTGCAATGTCGTCCACGTTCACGTTGAACCTGGCAGCGGCAGCCTTGATATCCTCGCTTTTGCCGATAAGGGTAACCTTGGCGATGCCCTGATCGGTTATCAGCCTTGCGGCCTGAACGGTACGCTCCTCACTTCCCTCGGGAAGCACTATGTGCTTTACGTCAGCTTTTGCTTTTGCTTTGATGGTGTCGATGATAGACATTATTCCGTCTCCTTTCAAAAATCTGCTTTATGATACTTCCGTTATAAGCATACCTAGACTTTTGTATTATAGCATAAGTTTTCCAAATACAACAGCGCATAAACAAATTTCCCGCTTATTTTTCCCCTTTTCCCCCGGGCTTGGCTATCGTATAATGTAAGCATGAAATCAGTGGGAATAATAGCCGAATACAACCCCTTTCACAACGGCCACGCCTATCAGCTGCAAAAAGCCAAAGAGGCGTCCGGTGCCGATTTTGCCGTTGCCGTAATGAGTGGGGACTTCGTGCAGCGGGGCGAGCCCGCCATGTTCGAAAAGCGGCTTAGGGCCAGGTGGGCCCTTGAGAACGGCGCGGACATGGTCATAACGCTGCCCACGCCATTTGCCCTTGCCAGCGCCGAGGCATTTGCTCTCGGCGGCGTAACGCTGCTTTCAAGAAGCGGCATAGCGGATTCCATAGCCTTCGGCAGCGAATGCGGCGATACGGACCTCCTTTGCCGTGCCGCAGACGTGCTGAACAACGAACCTGACGAATTGAAGGCGCTTATAAGGTCAAACATTTCCCGGGGCCTTTCTTACCCTGACGCCAGGGCGCGCGCCTTCGGTGAGTACCTTCCTCCCGAGCTTGCATCAGTGTTTTCTTCCCCAAACGACATACTTGGCATAGAATATATCCGCGCCATACGCCGCATTGACGCCACTCTGCAGCCCATCGCCATAGGCCGCACCGGCGTTGCCCACGATAGCGCCCACACCTGCGGCGGATTTACCAGCGCGTCAAATATACGGCGATTGATCGTTTCAGGCGAATCGGAGTACATAAAGTCTTATATTCCAGAAGGCATTTACGAAGATATGCTCAGCGTTTTGGGTCGCACCGCCCCCATTATGCTGCAAAGCCTCTCCCGGGAGACCGTATATGCCCTGCGCCGCATGAGCAAGGAACAGCTCAAGTCGCTGCCTGACGTAACGGAAGGCCTTGAAAACCTGTTCTATTCCGCCTGCCGTAAATACGCTGATATCGGCTCCGTACTCACTGCGGTAAAAAGCCGCCGTTACACCATGGCCCGCCTCAAGCGCATATGCATGTGCGCCCTGCTCGGCATTTACGGCAGCCCCATGAAAAAGCTGGACAGCCTGTTCATACGCGTGCTTGGCATACGCCGCGAAGCGCAGTCTCTCCTCTCCGCCCTGCACGAAAAATCAGAGCTGCCCGTGTTCACACGCTACGGAGACGTATCAAAGCTCAATGAAAGACAGTCGGAGCTTATGGCGCTGGAAGTGCGCTGCGCCGACATAGCGGCATTGGGCAGGCCCTCCCCATCACCTGTGAAGTCCGACTTTTCCTATCCTCTGATTATAGTTTGACCATTGCTCCGCATACACATAACTGACCGTATGCGGAGGTGTTATCTTGAAAAGGCTCGTCACATATTCAGTATGCGCGCTTTGCTGCTGCGTATTGTTCCTGTACAGTCCTGCCGCCGTCTCATGGGCTTCGGCAGGCTTTTTGATCTGGCGCGATTCACTGCTGCCCGCCCTGCTGCCATTTTTCGTCTGCGCCAGCGTAATGCAGAATACCGGCGTATCCGGCAGGCTGGAGCGCGCCTCGCTTATATTTCTGTCCCTCATCTCCGGCGCGCCGGCCGGGGCAAGGCTGCTGTCAGGCTACGGCGAGCCTGACGCCCGCTCCGCCGCCATACTCAACAACGTCAGCCCCATCTTCATATACGCCTCCTTCTGCTCCGGCATGGTCGGCTGCCCGCGGCTTGCGCTTTACATAATCCCGGCGCAGTTTTTATCCGCAGCAATAATGCTGCTTCTCTTTCCCATACGCATAAAGCCCCGCCCGCAGGCATCCTTTTCTTCTCCCCTGCGTCTCCTGTCGAACGCCCTGCAGAGCAGCGTTTCCGCAATGCTTAACATATGCGCGGCTCTGGTGTTTTTCTCGGCGCTCATGGGCGGATTCGGAGCCATGCTGGGCGCCGGCAAAAGCGGCTCCCTGTCAGGCGCTGTGCTGTACGGAATGCTGGAAATGGCAGGCGGAAGCGCAGCGCTGAGCAAGCTCGGCACAGGCATGCGGCCCCTTGGAACCGCCGCGGCATTCGTTTTTTCCTTCGGCGGGCTGTGCGTCTACGCCCAGTCGCTGACTTTTGCCCCGCTGCCCTTCCTCCGCTATTTTTCTACGAAGCTGATGCAGGGCGCCCTTTCCGCAGCCATAGCCTATATTTTTCTCACGCTGTTTCCGCTGCCGCTGCCGGTGTACCGTTCCGTCACGGCGGATACGCTGCTGCACAATACGCTGTCTATTGCCGCGGCGCTGGGCGCTATGCTCATGGCGCTGTCCGTAGTGATGATGATAGGGGCGGCGGGGCGGTACAGAAGGGCAAAAAGAAAAAGCGCCCCGAATTGAATCGGAGCGCAGTAAAGCTCAGGCTTTAGTCGTCAAAATCGTCATCGTCTTCGTCGTCGAAGTCGTCATCATCGAAGTTCTTGTGCTTCTTGAACAGGCCGAACAGGAAGCCGCCCTTCTTGTCGTCCTCTTCCTCGTCGTCATCGTAATAATCGTCATCGTCCTCGTCGTCGATGTTGTCTACGGGCTCGGCTGCCTTGCGCCTGCCGCGGTTGCTCTCGGATACAGAGTTGCGGGGCTCGGGCTTAGGCTGGGGAGATACCGGCTTGCGTGCGGGCTGCGCCGCGGCGGCAGCAGAGGCTGCCGTCTGCTGCTGTACGCTTGCCATTACGTCATCTGCGCTCATTGCCGGCTTTGAGGGCTGTGTGAACTGCTGTATAGGCTGTACGGGAGTGGCTACTCTCGCCCTTGCGCCCAGATCCTTGCGATTTACGTTGACCAGATTCTTGTACTCGTCGAGGAACCTTTCGAGATCTGCCAGTATGTCGTCGGCATAGGTCTTGGCATTCTCGAATACCTCGTTAGCATTGTACTCAGCCTTTGCGGCAAGGAGCTGCGCCCTCTTCTGGGCCTCCTGATATATCTCGTCCTCGGCGATGAGACGTTCGTACTCCTCACGGGCCTTTTCCAGCACCAGGTTGGCTTTGTTCTGCGCCTCTGCCACTATGGCGTCAGCTTTGGTATTGGCGGCGTCTATGGTCTCCTGCGCGGTGTCGTTTGCGCTGTCTATGGTATTCTGAGCCTCTATCATAAGGCTGTTGGCCCGGCGTATATCCTCCGGAATAGTGGTCTTAAGGTCGCCCAGAAGGTCAAAAACCTCCTCAACGTCCACGGTGCGCTTGGTTGCGCTGCCGGAGAGCTTAGGTTTGGGGCTGTTCTCTATAAGATCCTCAAGCTGATCTATAATGTCGTAAATTTTGAGGTTCTGCATATTATTGCTCATCGCTTAATCAACCTTTCTGCGATTTTATTTTTTATTGCGTCGGGCACCAGCCCGTCGATATCCTTTCCGTAGGAAGCCATCTCCTTAACCGCGCTGGAGCTTATGAACTCAAGCTCCGGCCTTGCCAACAGATAAACAGTCTCTATATCGGGCCTCAGGAACTTATTTGCCCCCTCCATTGACCTTTCGTATTCAAGGTCGCTGCCGTTCCTTATTCCGCGTATTATGGCAGCGGCGCCCTTCTGCCTTGCGAAATCCACCGCAAGGCCGCTGTATGCCTCGGCGCAGACGTTGTTAAGTCCCTCCGCCCTTGCCGCCTCCATAAGCAGCCCGCACCGTTCATCGGCGGTAAAGACAGGCTTTTTGTTGGGGTTTGTCAATACCGCTACATATACCATGTCGAAAAGCTCCGCGGCTCGCATGAATATATCCATGTGGCCCAGCGTAGGCGGGTCAAAGCTCCCGGTGCATACGGCTGTTCTCATTATTGCCTCTCTCTTATGAAGGAAATTGCGGTAAGCTCGCCATAATGGCGCACATCGTATATCTCCAGCTTGTCGTGTTCTATCATCGGCGGCAGCTTTGAGTCGTGCTCGAGAGCTATTATGAAGCCCTCCGCCAGCAGTCCCTTATCGTAAAGCGTTGCCGCAGCTTTATCGGATATGCCTGCGCCGTAGGGCGGGTCTATGAATACTATGTCGAACCTGTCGCCCCGGAAAGCCATCATGGATACCGCCCGTTCCCAGTCACAATGATATACTCGGCACTTATTCCCATAGCCCAGTTTTTTTATGTTGGCGTTGACTATGTCTATGCTTTCCCTCGCACTGTCGCAGAATACGGCGCTTTCCGCGCCCCGTGAAACCGCCTCAAGCCCCAGCGCCCCGGAGCCTGCGAAAAGATCCAGCACTCTTTTGCCGTATATGTCGAATTGGAGTATGCCGAACAGCGACTCCTTTACCCTGTCCAGCGTAGGCCGCGTATCCAACCCCTTTGGGGCGGAAATGGCGCAGCCTCTTTTATCTCCTGCGATTATCCGCATTTACACCTCCAAATACAGCTATTGTATATTTTAACATTATAAAGCCTTCCTAACAAGGATATTTTTGTTTAATTAACAATATATCCCAAATTCGCAGGCCACCGCGTCCATTTTAGCGTCCCAGTTCTCCCTGGGGACCCGCTCCGTTATCTGCTCCTTCAGCGCGAGGCCCAGTTTGAACGCGGCGGCACCGTTGAGCAGCCTGTCGTAGTATCCGCCGCCCCGGCCCAGCCTGTAAAGGTCCCTGCCAAAGGCCAGCCCCGGCACTATTATAAGATCTATTTGGTCAATCATTATCCGTCCGGACCTCTCCCTGTCAGGCTCTGCTATTCCATATGCGCCCCTCACAAAGCAGCTTCCATCGGAGGGTATATACAGTTCAAGACCGCCATCCCCGCTGCAAACGGGATAAGCGACGTTTTTGCCCATGCTGGCCGCGGCTTTTACCAGCTCAGCGGGGTCGCACTCCCCCGGCAGCGCCCTGTAGCTGAGTATTGTCCGTGCATTTTTGAATGCGATCAATCCTGCCGCCAGCTTGCAGGCCGAAATCGACTGCGACTTTATCTCTTCTTTTGAAAGCGCCCTTATGCGCTGCTTGATTTCCCTGCGTAAGGCGGCCTTTTCTTCCTTTATGCTCAACGTCAGCCCTCCAATATTGCCTGCGCCACGGCAATATCCTTTATGTGAGATATGCTCACATGCAGCATTCTGCCGCCCATACCGTTCATAAGCTTAAGTGCCTTTCCCGAGAGCACGGCGAGAGGCCCTCCCTTTTCATCATGGGTTATCTCTATTTCCCTCCATTCGATAATGCCTATTCCTGTGCCCAGCGCCTTTGCTACGGCCTCCTTTGCGGCAAATGCCCCCGCTATGCGCTGGGGGTCGTTATTGCAGGACTTAAGCCTTTGCCGCTCAGTTTCCGTGAACACGCGCCCCATAAAGCCCTCTTTTGCTGCGGCCCGCTTTACCCTTTCTACCTCAATTATGTCTATGCCCGTGCCAAGTATCATTCGGCGCTCCTTACGGCGTCCAGTATAGCGGCAGATACCGCTCTCACCCCCGCTACCAGTACCGGCAGCAGCTCACACTCCCTTTCGCCAGTGGACATTGCAAAGAAGGTATCTCCATCCAGCGAGGTATGCACGGGGCGTATGGTCATGGCCAGCCCGTCGTGTGCCATTGAAGCCAGCTTGTTTGCTTCCTCCCGGGTGAGCCTTGCATTGGTCGCCACCACGCCTATGGTGGTGTTGCCGAAGGCCGCCTGACCGAGAGCCGCCGAATCCATGCAGGGTGTGAGCTTGCCGTCCATATTCGCCGCAGCCACCAGCTCCCCCGTGGCCGGGTCGTATATGTCTCCCAGCGCATTCACTACGGCTATCGCCCCCACCTTTACCCCGTTTTCCAGCTCTATACAGGCTGTACCGAGGCCGCTGTTCACTGCGTACCTGCTCCCGAAAGCCTTTGCCACAGTAGCGCCGGTGCCTGCGCCTATGCTGCCAGATGGGGTGGAATCCTTAGCGTCTTTGCATGCGGCATAGCCCTCCGCCTTGCCGGGGCGCACCTTGGGGTCCCCCACGCCAAGATCGAATATGACCGCCGCAGGGACTATGGGAACTACTCCAATTCCCACGTCTACGCCAAGGCCCTGCTCCTCAAAGTACTGCATGGCTCCGCTTGCCGCATCCAGCCCGTATGCGCTGCCGCCGGAAAGCATTATTGCCTGAACCCTTTCTACGGAATTGTATCCCCTTAGAAGGTCTGTCTCTCTTGTGCCGGGCGCACTGCCGCGAACGTCGACTCCCGCCACCGCCCCTTTTTGGCAAATAACGGCAGTGCATCCGGTTTTTGCCTTTTTATCCGTATAATGGCCTACAGTTATACCCTTAATGTCAGTGATACTTCCGCTCATATTATTCCTCGTCCTCTCCGTCGCTCTCTATGGGACAGTCTATGGCGCCTATCAGCTCCTCCACGCTGTCGCGTATCACGCCGAAGTCATAGCCTCGGCCAGCCAGCCTTCTTACAACTCTTTGCCTTCTGTCGTATTCCTCAAGTCCCTCGAACTGACGGTAAAACTTCTCCGCCACGGCCATGGCGTTCCGTCTTTCCACATCGTCGGTCACCTGCTCCATGGCGGCGTCTATGTCGTCGGCGCTAAGGTAATGAGTGCGCAGCTGTTCTTTAAGCTTTCTCCTGCTCAGCGGCTTCGTTGCAAGGCGGGTGGAGACGAAATCCGCCGCGTACCTGACATCGTCAAGGTATTTCAGCTCCTTGAGCCGCTCCACCGCGGCGTACACCTCGTATTCTCCGTAGTTCTGGCCGTCAAGGTAGTTTTCCATCTCCCGCACCGTCCTCGGCCTCGAGGTAAGATAATCCAGAGCGGAATCCATAGCCGATTTACCCGTTTTTTTCTTCTTCATCTATTCTCCTCATAGTAAGTTTCAACGTGCTCCGTCAGATAATATAATTGCGATGCGCATCGCAGACTAAAAAAAACGGAGGTTATAAATGACACAAAACGACACGAGCTCCTTTATGAAGCAGACCGAACCGGTCAACTACAAAATGGAGACAGCCCAGTCCATGATGGACACCAAGAACCTGGGCATAATACAGGACCAGATGTACCATGAGGCCCTTGCCTACAAGAAGAGCAGGATATACGCCGAAATACTCAGCGAGCAGCCCCTCAAGGACATGGCAAACCGTTTTGCCCAACACCACAAGCAGCACTTTGACGCGCTGCAAAACTACCTGGACAGCCACCAGTAACTGCAAAAGGAGTGACATATGACGAATCATACCAGTATGAACCAGCAGGAACTTCTTACCGATCTTCTCACCCAGGAAAAGGATCTGGTAAAGGACTACGCAAGCGGAATAACCGAATCCTCCTGCACAAACCTGAGAGAACTGCTTATGAGCAACCTGGCGGAATGCTCCGCCGACCAGTTCGCCGTGTTTGACGAGATGCACAAACGTCAGATGTACGACACCAAACAGGCTCCGGGATCCGACGTTCAGACGGCTCGCAGCAAGATGCAGCAGCTCAAACAGCAGACCGGCTTTTAATCAGTCTCTGCATACATAGATAGTATACCACAAAACCTGCCCGCGCAACTTAAAATGCGGCAGCAAAAAAGGCCGTCTCAATAATGAGATGGTCTTTTATCTGTTTTGAGCTATAGCATTTTCTGCCATTCGCTGGGCCGCTCCACCCATTCGGGCGGATCCGCCGGCTCGGCGGTAACAGCGTCGAGCTTCATGCTGCTGAATCGTTCGCGAAGCTGATCCGGCGTAAGCGGAGAATCTACGCTGCCCATGCAGTCCCGGCATATGTTGCCGCACTCCGGGCACTGGCAGCCGCTGAACAGCCCTCTCTCCGTCTGTACCATATAAGTCCCGCAGGCCTTGCAGCTGCACCGCATTATCTATTCACCTCCGCAGAGGTCCTCAGCTCCGGCATTGGAGTTGGAGTTGGAGTTGGGGTTGGGGTAGGAGTGGGCGTGATCGTCGTTTCGGGCGCGGACGATGGGACAGCCTCCGATTCTCCTGCCTGCTCGGCCAAAGGCTCCGTTGTAAGGTCAGGAGTTGTTTCCGGCGTAGGCGCGGGCGTATCATCGGGCGCTATGAATACGTTCAGCACGCTGGCATCGCCCACATATTCCTTTACGTCCTCCACCTGTATCTCGAATTCCGGCTCGCCTTCTGACGCGGTGGTTATCTCGTATTTGTTGTATACGATGACTATGCCGTCCTCGGTTATATAGAACTCCCTGTCGTCGTCTATGGGCAGCAGATCGTTAAGTAGCAGCATGTCGGAATCTTTGGCCTGCGCGGTTATCATATCCGGTATACGGCCCCGCCAATACTGATTGTTCTCATCGAAAAGGTCGCTGATCTTGCACAGAGCTCCCGTCGCCACATCGTAAGTCAGGGCCATGCTGCCAAGGCAGGTGTTGCTTTCATCGTAAAGGTCATACATGAATATCCGCACCGAGAATATTCCGTTGCGGTTGTATTCTACCCGGTATTCGGTAAATACCGCCATATCCAGCTTTTTCGCCTTAGCCATAATATTTTCGCGCATGGAGGCGTTTATCATGTCCGCATTAGGCTCGTTCTGGAGCGCAGGATACACTATGCAGCAGTTGTTTTCACAGTATGCGCAGCGGGAGATCGTCACCGGCGCATAAATGTCATCTTCCTCCGCGGGTGCGCTTACAGCCACCTGGCTTGAATTGTATTCTTTTACAACTTCAAATACCTCCGGGGCGAAGGTTGCCGCCGGAACTGCCTTTGAGCTTTTTTCAAAGGCAGGCTGGAACTCTGCCGCAGGGGCGGATTCACAGCCGCAAAGCATGATTGCAGCCGCTGCCGCAATCAGGCCGCTCACGATGCTTTTTTTCATTTTATCGCCCCTCCTTTCGAGCTTTTACTGTTAGTATTATAGCATCGGCATAATATATTTTTGTTAAGAAAAGGTTAACATATTATGTATTTACTTTTCTGCCTTACGCTTCCGCCTTTTCGCTGCCGCTCTGGGTCACTATGAGCGTCTCCGTATCCGCCATGGCCTTCTGTATCATGCCTTCAAAATCCACCATTGCCTCGCTGTTGCGAAGATCCTCCACCTTGGGCTTTGTGACGGGGTGTTGGGGCACAAATACTGTGCAGCAGTCCTCATACGGCAGTATGGAAGTATTGAATGTATTTATCTTCTTCGCTATATCTATTATATCGTCCTTGTCAAACCCTATAAGAGGACGGAATACCGGCATATCCACCGCATCGTCCGTTACGCAGAGGCTCTCCAGGGTCTGGCTTGCTACCTGACCAAGGGCCTCGCCCGTGATAAGTGCCAGCGCGCCGTCTTCCCTTGCCCAGCGCTCCGCTATCTTCATCATGAGCCTGCGCATGAGCACCGTGGTCTCCTTTGGAGGACATTGCTCGTAAATGGCAAGCTGTATCTCGGTAAAGGGCACCAGATGCAGCCTTATGGGACCGGAGTACCTGGCAACGAGTCCGGTAAGATCCACTACCTTATCCCTTGCCCTTTCACTGGTGTAGGGATAGCTGTAAAAGTGTACGGCGGAAAGCTCAAGGCCGCGCTTTGCCATGAGGTAGCCCGCAACGGGGCTGTCTATAC
>OLOQ01000451.1_pt1 | contig 48424 bp, 46 predicted proteins | sample 1673101 | NCBI WGS metagenome assembly OLOQ01 (sample SAMEA3136754, study PRJEB25190) | human gut metagenome | biome: human gut; feature: human-associated habitat; material: faeces | place: Austria | collected 2013 | reverse complement strand
GAAAAGGCCCGCTGTCCGGGCGCGTTGGGAGGTTTCAGATACCCCCCAGGCGCAGGGGCTTTCGCCCCTGCGCCGGTTTGTCTCTCAGCCCGAGCACCGGCGGCAGCCGCAGCCGGAATTCTGGTTCGAGTTGGACGTCCCGCCCACATTGCTGCACGAGCCGCAGCCGCACCGGCGGCAGCAGCTGCAGCCGGGCGAGGTCCCGCCCACACTGCCGCAGCCGCCGACCGAGCCGCTCCCCTGCGTGCAGGTGCAGGTGCACGTGCACGTCGGGTTCGTCGTCGACGTCCCGCCGACCGAGCCGGAAGACTGCCTGCAGCACGGATTGCAGCACCGCTGCTGGACAAAGTCCGGGAATATCAGGCCGCTGAAGCCGTTACAGAAACAAGCCATTGCGCATACCTCCAAAAAAATCTCCGGGAACATCGGTTCCCGGAGCATTCTATGCCCTGCGTGCGCGTTTGGTGTCAGACTCTGTCGGTTTTCGCCTCGATGGGCGGCACAGGCGCGTCGACGATCTCCTGCGGCTGGCTCTGCGGCCTCTGCGGCTGTTTCATAAAGGATCACCCCGCAGATAGTCTCTGCGGGGTGCCGCTTTGTTTATTCGTGCTCCTTCTCCGATTCCTGCATTTTCCGGACGATATCGCCGAAGCGGGCGATCACGCGGTCATAGTTTTCCTTCCGGTGCGGAAACATGCAGTTCACGCAGTTTTTGATGCCCGACTCCGTGTAGCAGAAGTTCCCGCCGCATTCGCGCCCGAGGGCGTACAGCGGGCAGTAGCAGAACAGGCAGTTGAAGCGCTCCGGGTGCGCCGTCTTGTGGCAGGGAAAGTATTCACAGTCGGTATTCTGAAAAAACGCGTAGTGCCGCTCTTCCATCAGTTCTTCTCCTTCAGCGCCTCGCACAGCGCCGCGTCCGGCGTGACGACGGCGGTCTGGTACGTCGTGTAGATCACCATGCCCGGCCGGGCCCCGGCGGGCTTTTTCACATATTTGACCGGCGTATAGTCGACCGGGACGTTCTGCCCCTCCCGCGCCTGCGAATAATAGGCCGCGAGCTGCATCGCCTCGGTGACGGTGCGGTCCGGCGGGGTCTGTCCGCCGGTCTCGATGATGACGTGGCTGCCGGGGATCTTCTGCACGTGCAGCCAGAGGTCCGTCTTCGCGGCCAGCTTCGTCGTCAGCTCGTCGTTCTGCCGGTTGCTCCGGCCGACCCAGATCCCAAAGCCGTCGGAGGATACGAACCGCATCGGGCGGCTCGGCGGCAGCTTCATCTGCTTTTTCCGGTCGGTCTGGCGCAGATACCCGCCCGAGACGAGCTCCGCACGGATCTCCTGCAGATCCCGCACCGACTCTGCCCGCGTCAGCGCGTCGAGCACGCTCGCTAAATACGCAAGCTCCTGCTCGCCGCGCGCGATCTGCTCCGTCAGGACCTTCTCGGCGGTCTTGGCCTTCTGGTAGTCCTTGTAGAATTTCGCCGCATTCTGCTGCGGCGAGATGGCCGGGTTGAGGGGGATCTCGATCTCCTTCATCTCCGGATCGTAGAAATCTGCCGCGCGCAGCTTCGTCTGCCCGCGCTTCACGGCATAGAGATTGGCCGTCAGGATATCGCCGAGGCGGCGCAGCCGCTCGCGGTCATGGGTCGCCGCCAGTTCCTTCCGCTGGTTCTCGAGCTTCCGCGCCGTCCGGGCCTGCAGGTTCGAGACCGTCTTGCGAATGACCTGCGAGGACTGCCGGATGGCGTCCGCGCGGTCGCGCGCGGCATAAAACCGGTCGAGCAGACGGGAGAACGAGTCAAACGCCTCCTGCCGGACAAAGTCGCCGTACTGCGTGACCGGCAGACAGGTGAAGTCCCACGGCCGCCCGTCCTTTTCCAGCAGCACCGGCTGCGGCGGCTGCGTCCGGAGCTGTTCGATGCGGGCATGGAGCCGCGCGGCCAGCGCGGTCTTCTCCGCCTCCGGCAGCTCCGACACATCCGTGTCCAGATCGCCCGTCAGGCAGAACGCCAGCTCCCGGCACACGAGCGGCGAAAAGCCGCCGAAGGTATCGAGCAGCCAGCCGTCCAGCCGCCGGGGCGAACGCTGCGCGGCAAGCAGCGCCGTCAGCTCCTCCTGCGTCACCGCGAACGGATCCCGCTTGCCCTGCGTGGGCGGCAGATGGTAATAAAGTCCCGGCAGGACCTGCCGCTGCTCGCTCATCTCAAAGTCGACCCGGCGCAGGCAGTCCAAAATCCGCCCGTCCTCCGCAGTCAGGATCAGGTTCGAGTTGCGGCCCATGATCTCGAGGATAAGGTGCTTTTGCGTGGGGCTTCCCATCTCGTCGGTGCAGTCGAAGGTGAGGTCCAGCAGCCGCTCCATCTCCGGCTGCTGCATCCCGACCAGCCGCCCGCCCGTCAGATGCTTGCGCAGCAGCATGCAGAACATCGGCGGCTGCGCCGGGTTTTCCGCCGGTTCATTCGTCAGATGGATGCGCGGATGATTGGGCGAGGCCGTGAGCAGCAGTTTTCCGCCGCCGGCCGCGCCGCGCATGGACAGGATCAGCGTGTCGCGCTGCGGCTGCTGGACCTTGTCCACGCGGCAGCCGGTCAGGCTGCCCTCCAGCTCGCGGCGGACCGCCGTCAGAAATAAAGCGTCAAAGGGCATGAGGTTCCTCCATCGTTGCAAAAAACAGTTCGTTCAGCCGCTCCACCCGGCCCGCCAGATACAGGGCGCCAAACAGGCATTCCAGGCCCGTGGCCTTGGCATACTGCTCGCGCGTGGCGTTTTTGGGGATCTGGTGGACGTGCGCGTTGCGGCCGCGCTTGTAGTAGGTCAGCTCCTGCTCGCTCAGAAGCGGGAGCATCCGGTCGACCTGCCGGGCCTGCGCGGGCGCGCAGACCCGCTCCACCGTCGCGCGGTGCAGATTTCCGATGGCTTCCTTCCCCGCCGTGCACAGAAAGCTTCGCACCAGCAGCTCAAACACCGCGTCGCCGCAGTGCGCCAGTCCCAGCACGCTGATCTGGTTGATCTCGCGCGGGGACATCGTCAGATGAAACAGATCTTCCAAGCGGATCTCCTCCGGAATACGAATTTATGCTATACTATATCACAATTTACACCCTGTTTTCCACCCCGCGCAAAAAAATGGTTGACTTGATGGTTACAATCTGTTACAATTTACACATTCTGAACCGATACGAAAGGAAGTCTGCAGCATGCAGAAAATTTTCCGCCGCCTATCCGCCGCGCTGCTCTGCCTGGCGCTTCTGGCCGCTCCGGCCCTGGCCGCCGAGGCGACCATCCGTTCCGACTACGTCGTGATCGAGGGCGAGAATTTCGTCGCCGACACCTTCTGCGGCGTGGACGCCCTGTATAATGAGACCGGCCGGACGCTGTTCTGCAACGAGCTGATCGAGCGCTTCTATTCCGCCGTCTACGGCGTCAGCATGTACACGGACAACGGCAGCCTGACCGTCACCAGCCCCTCGGGCTGCTGGTTTGAGGTTACATACGTGCCGCAGCCCGGCGACATTGCCTACGCCTCCGCCGAGGCGCGCGAGCGCTACGGCAACCACTACGCCATCGTCAAATCCGTCGACGAAACCGGCGGCACCGTCACCCTCTTCGAGCAGAACTGGATCTGGGACGGCAAGGCGGGCGTGAACCGCGTCATCCCCTATGACGGCGGCTGCTACACATTCTATACCATGATGTCCGCCTCCGGCCGCGCAGCCGCCGCTGAAGAGGGCCTCGCCAATACGCCGGTCTCCGACGCCCCGTCCGTCACGCCTGTCAGCGCCTCCGCCGGCCCCACCGCGTGGGGCAGCGGCGTCTCGAGCATCACCGGCACGCCCTCGGCCTGGGCCGCCGACACCATCACCCGCGCCGAGATCTACGGCATCACCATGCTTTCCGACGGCAGCTACCAGTCCCCCATCACCCGCCGGACGCTCGCGCGTCTGGCCGCCAACACGGCCCGTACGCTCGGTCTGGTGGAGGATGTGAGCGACCCGATCGCCGTCGTGCAGCAGCTCGGCGTCATGCAGCCGAATGCCGACGGCAGCTTTGACCAGACCTCCAAGGTCACGCGGCAGATGGCCGCAACGGTCCTGCTCCGCCTGCTGCGGCAGTCGAGCACCGTCTTCGACGCCGATTACTCCACGCTCAGCCGCTACCCGGACAGCGCCGCGATCTCTGACTGGGCGCGCGAGGCCGTCGCCATGATGACGCAGTACGAACTGATGAACGGCACCTCGAAGGGCTTCGAGCCCAAAAAGGAAATGACGCTCGAGCAGTGCCTCGTCCTGCTGACGCGCATCTGCGAATTCTGAAAAAGCTCCAAAAAGGACATGCTGCATGGCAGCATGTCCTTTTTTATTTCCCGTATTGCGTGTATTTAACGACCCGGTCCAACAGATACTGCTGAAACATCCGGCACTGCGCCGGGGAGATCGCCCGGTCGGCCATGATGACCAGCGGGACGATCGGTCCGCCGCCCTGAAACGGCAGCTGGACATGGTCATACGGCTGCGCCTGCAGCCCATTGCGCTCATAAAAGGCCTTGCGGCGGCAGGTGAGCGCGTCCTCCGGCGGCTCGATCTCGAGGATGAAAGGCTTCTCCCCCTGCAGCAGCTCCCGGAGGATCCGGCTGCCGGTCCCCTGCCCGCGCAGCGACGGCTGCACAGCAAAATGCTCCAGATAGACAAAGTCCTCCGTCTGCCAGACGAACACGTCCGCCAGCAGCCTGTCGTCCTCCACCGCGCCGAGCGGCAGAAAATCCGTGTCCTGCAGCGCCAGCAGGTGATCTGCCCGCGTGCGCCGCTCGTTGGGCGGGAAGCTGCTCTCATACAGGGAAAACGACGCATCAAACAGCGGATGCTGCGCACCGATCCGTTCCAATTTCATTTCTGATAATAGTCTGCGACCAGCTGCCGGTCATACAGCACGCGGGCGCGAAGCGCCGCGGCGCTTTCAAACCGCATCTCCCCGCGCAGATGGGCCTGCAGCCAGACGGCAAGCTCCTTTCCATAGAGATTTCCGGCAAAGCCGATCAGATTGGCCTCCAGCAGCGGCGCCGGAAGCGCGCCGACCGTCGGATGGACGCCGATGTTGACGCAGGCGGGATAGCGCACGCCGTCCACCTCCGCCTCCGCGCGGTAGACGCCGAAGGCCGGGACCAGCACGCCCGGCGCGAACGGCACATTGGCCGTCGGGAAGCCGAGACCTGCTCCCCTGCCCGCGCCGCGCGTGACGCGGCCGGTGACGAGCTGCCCGTGGCCGAGCAGACGGACGGCCTCTTCGCAGCGGCCGGTCTGCAGCAGCCGGCGGATGCGGGTGGAGCTGACGGCGCTGCCGTCAACGCGGATCTCCGGGATAACGTCGCAGCCGATGCCGAGTTCCCGGCACTTCTCCTGCAGCCGCGCCGGGTCGCCCTGCCCGCGGTCGCCGAAGTGAAAATCGTGGCCGCAGACCACATGCTTCGCATGCAGCTGCCGGACCAGATAATCCTCCACAAAGACCTGCCACGGCATGTGCATCATCGCCTCGTCAAAGTGGGCGAAGATCACCTGCTCCATGCCGCAGAGTCTGCGCATAAGCAGCTCCCGCTCCGCCATGGTGTTGAGCAGCGGCACGGCCATGCCGAACACAAGCGTGTCCGGGTGCGTATCGAAGCTCAGCGCGGCCGGGGTCAGCCCCAGCGCCTGCGCGCGCTGCCGCGTCCGGTCGAGAAGCGCGGCGTGGCCCAGGTGGATGCCGTCAAAAAAGCCCAGCGCCAGAACGCAGTCATGTACCAAGTGTGTTCACCTCGAAAAAGCTCTTGATGGTGGTGAGAACGCCGCCCTCCACGCGGCCGAGCAGCAGAAATTCGCCGTCCTCGGCATAGACGCGGTACGTCCCGGGCTGGAACTGCCAGTCCTTGACCTGCGCGCCGTTTTTGAGCTTTGCGGCCTGCCCCAGCGTGACGATGAGGGGCGGATGTGCCGCGAAGACCGCATCGACAGGCATGAGCAGCTGCTGCGGGTCCTGCCCGGCAGCAAAGTCCAGCACCTGCTGCATCGTCACGGCCTGCGCGAGCGTAAAGCTCCCCGCCCGCGTCCGGCGCAACGACGACATGCAGCCGCCGCAGCCGAGCGCGCGGCCCAGATCGTGGCAGAGCGTGCGCACATACGTGCCCTTCGAGCAGCGCACGCGGATCGTCCAGTCCGCGCCCTCGCCCTCCAGCAGCTCCAGCGCATGGATGGTGATGCTTCTCGGCTTGCGCGCGACCTCCTGTCCTCTGCGGGCCAGCTCATAGAGCTTCTGGCCGTTTATCTTGATGGCGGAGTACATGGGCGGGATCTGCTCGATGGGGCCGAGGAACTGCCGCAGAGCGACCTCCAGCTGCGCACGGGTGACGCAGACGGGATTCGTCTCCAGCACGGTCCCGCTCGTGTCCTGCGTGTCGGTCACGACGCCGAGGCGCAGCCCCGCGACGTATTCCTTTTCCGCGGACTCGAGAAATTCAGCCGCGCGGGTGGCGCGGCCGATAAAAACAGGAAGCACGCCGGTGGCCATCGGGTCGAGCGTGCCGCCATGGCCGACGCGGCGTTCATGAAACACGCCGCGCAGCTTGGCCGCCACGTCCTGGCTCGTCCAGCCGGCGCTCTTGTCGATCACAAGGATGCCGTTTGCCATAGGGTCTCCTTTTTACAGTCTGACGCCGCTTTCCGCGAGCGCGCGCAAAATCGCCGCCTTCGCCCCCGCGATGCCGCCCGGGACGCTGGCCCCGGCCGCCGCGGCATGGCCGCCGCCGCCCAGGCGCTGGCAGATGGCCGACGCGTCATACGGCGCTTCGGTCCGAAGGCTGATCTTGCCCAGCCCGTCCTCGACCTCGCGGATCATGACGCCGATCTTCACGCCCTCGATGCTGCGGGCAAAGCCGGAGATCGAGTCAAGATCGTCCTCCGTGACGGTAAAGGCCGCCAGCAGCTTTTTGGGCATCGTGCAGACGCCGACCTCTCCGCCCGCGTAAAACTCCATCGTGTCGGTCAGCTTCGCCTCCAACCGGAGCCGGGCGAAGCTCTTCGTGTCAAAAAACACCTTGTTGATGGGGTACACATCCGCCCCGGCGTCGATGAGCGCCGCCGCGGTGCGGTGGGTGTTGGCGCTGGTGTTGGAAAATTTGAAGCAGCCCGTGTCGGTGGAGATCGCCGTGTACAAACACTCGGCGATCCGCTTCGTGACCGTCACGCCGAGCTCTGTCAAGAGCGCGTGGACGATCTCGCCGCAGGCGGCCTTGTCGGCCTCCACGAGCTTCGGGCAGGCCAGCGAATTGCTGCCGTGATGGTCGACCGCGCACACCGGCGTCAGCCCCAGCCGGACCGCATCAAAGGACAAAAGCCCCTCCGACGCGATATCCGTGGAGATGACGCACGCGTCCGCAGGCGCGTCCTCACATACCAACCCCTCGAGCATCGCCGCGAAGCGCGGCGTGAACTGCTCGTTTCGCAGCACGGCCGCCGACTTCCCCAGCTGCCGCAGGCCCAGACACAGGGCGCTCGCGCAGCCGATGGTATCGCCGTCCGGGCGGCGGTGGGTCAGGATGACGAAGTTGTCATGCTCGCGCACAAACGCGCAGAATTCAGCCCTTGTCATCGGCCTTTTCCGCCTCCCGCGCAGCCTCCTGCCGCTCGAGCTTCTCGAGCAGGTCGAACATGTGCGCGCCGTATTTGAGCGAATCGTCGAGCGTGAAGACGAGCTCCGGCGTGTAGCGCAGCTGCAGCCGGCTGCCGAGCTCGCGCCGCAGCCAGCCGCCCGCGGACTTCAGCCCGCGGATCGCATCCTGCGACCTTGCCTCCTCGAGCACGCTGACATAGATTTTACTGTAGCGTAGATCCGGCGTGGTATCCACGCGCGTGATGGAGATCATGGTCTGCACCCGCGGGTCCTTGAGCGAGCGGATCAGCTCCGCCAGCTCCCGCTGGATCTCCTCATTGATCCGGCCGATTCGATTGGAAGCCATAGGCCCTCCTTACAAAAACCGGGCAGGTCAGCGCCCTGCGGCGCTGACCATGCCATTGTTACTCCTTGATCTGCTCCATGACGAAGCACTCGAAAATGTCGCCTTCCTTGATGTCGTTGAACTTCTCGATCGACATGCCGCATTCGTAGCCGGCGGCAACCTCCTTGACCGCGTCCTTGAAGCGCTGCAGGGAGCCGAGCTTGCCCTCATGGATGACGATATTATCGCGCAGCACGCGCACAGACGCGTCGCGCGTGATCTTGCCGTCCTTGACGTAGCAGCCCGCGATCGTGCCGATAGCGGAGACCTTGTAGGTCTGGCGGACCTCGGCGTGGCCGATGATGGCCTCACGGAACTTGGGCGCGAGCATGCCCTTCATGGCGTCGGTGATCTCGTTGATGGCGTCGTAGATGACGCGGTACATCCGCATATCGACCTTGTCGCGCTTCGCGGCGGCCTGCGCCAGCTCGTTCGGGCGGACGTTGAAGCCGATGACGATGGCGTTGGACGTGGAAGCAAGCAAAATATCGGACTCGTTGATCGCGCCGACGCCCGCATGGATGACGCGCACACGGACCTCCTCGTTCGACAGCTTTTCGAGCGAGGCCTTGACGGCTTCCGCCGAGCCCTGCACGTCTGCCTTGACGATGAGGTTCAGCTCCTTCATCTCGCCCTCCTGCAGCTTGGAGAACAGGCTCTCGAGCGTGACCTTCTGGTTGAGCTTGTTGGCGTCGTCCTTGATCTTCTGCTTGCGCTGCTCGACGAGCTGGCGCGCCATGCGTTCGTCGGAGACGACGCTGAATTCGTCGCCGGGTGACGGAACCTCGGCAAGGCCGGTGATCTCGACCGGGACGGACGGGCCCGCTTCCTTGACCTGCGCGCCCTTGTCGTTCGTCATGACGCGCACGCGGCCGACGGCCGTGCCCGCGATGATGAGGTCAGACTGCCGCAGCGTGCCGTTCTGGACGAGCAGCGTTGCGATCGGGCCGCGGTTCTTGTCGAGCCTTGCTTCGAGGACACAGCCCTTGCCCGCGCGGTTCGGGTTGGCCTTGAGCTCCTCCATCTCGGCCGTCAGGATGACGGTCTCGAGCAGCTCGTCGATGCCCATGCCGGTCTTCGCGGAGATCTTGCAGACTTCCGTCTCGCCGCCCCACTCAGCCGGGGTCAGACCGTGCTCGGTCAGCTGGGTCAGGATGCGGTCGGGGTTCGCGCCGTGCTTATCCATCTTGTTGACGGCCACGATGATGGGGATCTTGGCTGCCTTGGCGTGGTTGATGGCCTCGATGGTCTGCGGCATGATGCCGTCGTCCGCGGCGACGACGAGAATGGCGATATCGGTGCACATCGCGCCGCGCGCGCGCATCTCGGTGAAGGCCGCGTGGCCCGGGGTGTCGAGGAAGGTGATGGGCTGGCCGTTGATCTCAACGGTGTAAGCGCCGATGTGCTGCGTGATGCCGCCGGCCTCGCCGGCCGCGACCTTCGCGTGGCGGATATAGTCGAGCAGCGACGTCTTGCCGTGGTCGACGTGGCCCATGACGACCACGACCGGCGGACGGGTGACGAGCTCGTCGGCGGTATCCTGATGATCGTCGAACAGACGCTCCTCGATGGTGACAATGACCTCGTGCTCGACCTTGCAGCCAAGCTCGGTGGCGACGAATTCCGCCGTGTCAAAGTCGATGGTCTGGTTGACCGTGGCCATGACGCCGTTTTTGAGCAGGCACTTGATGACCTCGGCCGCCGTCTTCTTCATGCGGGAGGCCAGCTCGCCGACGGTGATCTCGTCGGGGATCTTGACGACCAGCTGCGCCTTCTTGGCGATCTCGAGCTGGAGTCTGCGCATCTTCTCCTGCTCCTCGGAGCGGGACTTGGTGCCGAAGCGCTTGGCCTGCTGCTGCTTTTTGTTCTTGTTGCCGATCTTCTGCTTGCCGCTCTGGTAATTCTGCACGCGGTCGGAGACCAGCGAATCGACGCGGTCGTCATAGCGGTCGGCGTTGACGGTGACGGCGCTGGTGTCGATGACGCGGCGCTCGCGCTTGCGCTCCGGCTGCGGCTGCTTGGGCTGCTGCTGGGCGTTCGGCTGCTGCGGGCGCGGCTGCTGATTCTGCTGCTGCGGACGCGGCTGATTGCTCTGCGCGGGCGCGGCGGGCTTATTCTGCGCGGCCGGTGCGGCGGGCGCAGCGGGTGCGGGAGCCGGCGCGGGCGCCGGAGCTTCCTTCTTTGCCGCGGCGGCGGCAAAGACCTGCTCGATCGAATCGATCTGGTTCTGCTGCGTGATGTAGTCAAAGATCACGTTCAGCTGGTCTTCCGTCAAATTCTGGGAGCTGCTTTTCGGTTTTTCGTAGAATTTCCCGACGATCTCGATGAGCTTCTTCGCCGGCATCGCAAAATCGTCTGCGACTTCCTTGATCTTCTGTTTCACTTCAATGCTCAATACAGCCACCTCCAGTTATTTCTTCCCCATTTTTACATTCTTCCTGTGTGCCTGCGCCTCCTGCCGGCGCTTCTGGACCCGCTGCGTCTGCACGGTCAGCTGGGCGAGGATGTCCGCGTGGGTCTCGTCGCCCAGTGCCTCAAGAAACGATTTTGCAAACGCAGGCTCGGTAAACGCGCACAGCGCGCAGGCGTTGCAGCCCAGACCGTCGCCGAGCTCGTCTTTCGTGTACGGCACACATACATACGGGCACTTGCTGCCCGAAACAAAGGATCTGGCCCGGCGGAAGGTATGGTCGCCGGCGTCCTTTGCGACCAGCAGGAGCTTCGCCTTGCCGCTGCGGCAGGCGATGCCGACCGGCTCTTCGCCGATCTGCAGCAGTCTTGCCCTGCGGGCAAGACCCAGCAGGCGCAGGGCCTTCTGCTGTGCGTCAGTCATGGTCCCCCGCCTCCATTCTTGCAAGCAGCAGATCATAGATCTCCTGCGGGATCTGGCAGTTCAGTCCGCGGTCAAGCGCCTTGGACTTGATCGCCTTTCTGAGGCAGTCGGTCTGCGGGCAGAGATAGGCGCCGCGGCCGGGCGCCTTGCCGCGGAAGTCGAGGGAAATGTCCCCCTCCGGGCTCCGGACCACACGGACCAGCTCTTTTTTCGCTTTCATTTCCCGGCAGCCGACGCATTGGCGCATGGGAATTTTTTTCTGCATACGGACGCCTCCTTCCGTACAGGCTTACGCCTGCAGCCCGGCGTCTTCCGCCGGCGCTTCCTGCGCCTCGGCGGCAGCCGCTGCGTCCTCCAGCTCCAGCTCATGCTCCTGCGAGGCGGGCTTGATGTCGATCTTGTAGCCGGTCAGGCGGGCGGCGAGGCGGGCGTTCTGGCCTTCCTTGCCGATGGCGAGCGAGAGCTGATCGTCCGGGACGATCACGCGGCAGGCCTTCGTGCTGCCGGGCAGCACCGTGACGGACTTGACGTCCGCCGGAGACAGGGCAGAAGCGACGAACTTCGCCGGGTCCTCCGACCAGACGATGATGTCCATCTTCTCGCCGTGCAGCTCGTTGACGACCGCGCCGACTCTCGCGCCGCGGGTGCCGACGCACGCGCCGACCGGATCGATGCCGTCCTGCGAGGCGAAGACCGCGATCTTCGTGCGCGAGCCGGCCTCACGGGCGATGGATTTGATCTCCACGAGGCCGGAAGCGATCTCCGGGACCTCGAGCTCAAAGAGCCGCTTGACCAGGCCCGGATGCGTCCGGGAGACGATGACCTGCGGGCCTCTGGTCGACCGGCGGACCTCCACGACGTAGACGCGGATGAGGTCGCCCTCGTGATAATACTCCGTGCGGACCTGCTCGGAGGCGGAGAGCATGGCGTCGGTCTTGTCGTTGCCGCCGCCGATGCGGATGGTCATGTCGTTGGTCGCAGGCTCGATGCGCAGGACCGTACCGGTGAGGATCTCATGCTCCTTCGACGAGAACGTGTCGAAGACCATGCCGCGCTCGGCCTCGCGGATGCCCTGGATGATGACCTGCTTGGCCGTCTGGGCCGCGATGCGGCCGAAGGCCTTCGTCTGCACGTCGACGTTGACCAGATCGCCCAGCTGCGCGGTCTTGCTGATCTTGCGGGCCGCGTCGAGCGTGATCTCGGTGGCGGGGGTGATGACGTCGTCGACGACTTCCTTCTGCACGTACATGTGCATATCGTCGTCCTTGACCTCGACAAAGACGTTGTCGGTATAGCCGTCCTTGTCCTTCTTGTATGCGGCGACGAGCGCCTGCGTGATCTTCTCGATCATGTAGCTCTGCGGGATCCCGCGTTCTTTTTCCAGCTGCGCAAGCGCCGCAAAAATTTCGGCATTCATGTTTTCGAAATTCCTCCCTTTAAAACTCGACGTAAAGCCGCACCTGCGCGACCTCGTTTTTCTGGAATGTATGTGTGGCCCCTGCGGCCTCGATCGTCACCGCGCCGTCTTCGTAGCCGGTGAGCGTGCCGACGAATTCCTTCGCCCCGCTGACCGGCCTGAACAGCTTGACCGAGACGGACGAGCCCATAAACTGCGCAAAATCCGACGGCCGCTTCAGCTGCCGCTCGAGCCCCGCGGAGCAGACCTCAAAGTTGTAGCTGTCCGGCACAGGGTCCTTTTCGTCCAGGATCGGATCGACTGCGCGGGAAATGGCCTCGCAGTCGGAGATATCCACGCCGCCGTCCTTGTCGATGTACAGCCGCAGGAACCACTCTCCGCCCTCGCGGACATATTCCACGTCCCAGAGCGTACAGCCGTGCGCCTGCACGACAGGCTCGGCGAACTGCGCCACCTGTTCGGTAACCTTCAAGAAAAAACCCCCTTACCAGCAAGAAAGAGTGGGGAAACATTCCCCACTCTCAAGTAAAATACTATCAAGATGCTTGTATTATAGCATCCGCTGCCGGAAAAAGCAAGGAGAAAATCCGAATTTTCCTGCCGATCGGGCAGATATTTTCTGCTTTTTTCGCCCCGCGCCGCCCAAATTCGACTGCAGCGCGAAAAATTCGCAAAAAATCCCGCGTCCCGGGTGTCTTTTGCGTCCCGGGTGTGCTATACTATATGATATTGATCACGGGGAGGACTGCTTATGAAACGAAAGCTCGGCCTGATCGGCGTTCTGTACGCCGCGATCCTGGCCGCCATTGCCGGATACTTTTTCCGCACGGCGCAGCTTTCCGGCGGCAGCAGCGTCCCGGTCGTCGCCTTCAGCGTTCTGATGGTGCTCGTCTTCGCGCTGGCCGCGGTGAGTCTGGAAAAGCACGCCGCGTATGCCGAGGTCTACAGCCCCTGCCGGCAGGATCTGGCGTTTTCCCTGCTCGGCGCGGCGGGTCTGATCGCGGGCTGCGCGCTGGATTTCCGCGGCTCGGTGTTCCGGATGCTCATCAGCCTGCTCGGGCTTCTGGCGGGCTTCGGTCTCGGCGCGGCAGCCGTGCTGCGGCAGAAGGGGCAGAAGCCGTCCGCGGCCTTCTATGTCTTCGCCGTTTTGTTCTATGTTGCCAAGCTCTTCCGGGACTTCCGCCACTGGGAGATCAATCCCGCCATCGGCGACTACTGCTTCTCGCTGTTCGCCATGATCTCGTTCATGCTGGCCAGCTACCACGCCGGTGCGTTCAGCTTTGACCGCGGCGCGCGCCGCCGCCTCGCCTTCTTCTCGCTCACGGGCGTGCTGTTCGGCGCGATCAGCCTCGCAGGCGCAGGCCTCTCCGAGCTGCTGATCTACGCGGGCAGTCTTTTCTGGATGCTCGCCTGCGCGCAGCAGATGATGAAAAAACCGTAAGTTTGATCGCAAAACCCCCGTCTGCTGCCGCAGACGGGGGTTTTCTTATTTACATTCCGCGCCGCCCCATTCGACGGCGGTGAAGCCGGTGCGTTCCGGCGCGGTGAGCGTCTGCGGTGCGATCTCTACCGCTTTCTCCAGCGGGCGGTAGGCCATGAACACGCGGATGAGCGTGTCGGGCTCCGGCGTGATGGTGAGCCGGGCGCTTTCGGTATAGGCCTCGTGCTGGAAGGCGATCAGGTTATAGGCATTCTCCTGCATCCGCGGCAGCCAGTAGATGATGAACTCGTTGGCCTCCGCGCGGCTGAGGCCGAGCTGTTCCAGCGCGTCCTCCAGAAACGCAGCCGTGTCGCTTCCCGCCACGCAGAAGCCGGACGAGAAGTCATAGACCTGATCGGTCACGCCCTCCCAGTACAGATACCGGTAGGTCTGGCCGTCTTCGTCCGTCAGCGTGCCGTCCGGGCGGGCCGAGACGGTCCAGCCGTCCGCATAGGCCGGATACGTACACGTCAGCTCCCCGTCATAGTCCAGCCGGACCGTTATCTCCGTTTCCGTCTGCGGGTACAGATACGCGACCGGCTTGGCGTCGCAGGTCTCGTCCTGCTTTTCTTCCGGGTAGAGATAGATGACGGGCTTTGCCGACGTCGATTCCCGCCAGAAGCCCGGCGTGCAGGCAGCGAGCGTCAGCAGCAGCGCAAGGGATAACACCAGTACAAGCAGCTTTTTCATGTTTCTTCCTCCTGTGTTCATAAAATAAGTTCTTCTATGGATACAGACAGGAAAACGAGCGGCTGGTTGCGTCTTATTTTTTCCCGGCCATCAGCCGCGCGAGCGTCTGGCGGATGACGGGCAGGCAGTTCTCGGGCTTCTGCAGCTCCAGCACGGCCTGCTCAAACGGGCACAGGCCCGTCCCCTGGCGGTTGAGGAGCTTCTCGGTCTTCGTATGGCAGGCGCAGGCCACGCCGTTGGCCGTCAGGAAATCCACGGCGGCGGCACTCATCGTCTCGGCGTACACGCCGGACGCACCGGCGAGGATGTAGATGGCCGCGGCCGCCTTGCCGACGATGGTGTCGCAGACCTCCGCGCCCCGCAGCAGCTCCGGCTGCGTATCGTAGACGCGCAGCGCCGGGCCGACGCCGCGGCCGAAGTCCTTATAGATGGTCTCGCCGTCTTTTTGCAGGACGAGCGTATAGGCGCCGTTTTCAAACAGCGCGGACAGATTTTCCAGCTTCATTCCGGCCGCATCCCCCTCGGCAGTTGTTTTTCGTTCTGGATCATGACCAGCGACAGCAGCAGCGCGATCACCATCACACCCACGGCGATCAGATAGAACGGCTGGTTGGCGATATCGGCGATCGAATACCCGCTCGTCCCGTCAGAGACGGCATAGCCGACGATCAGCAGCACCAGCGCCGCGCCGAAGCAGAGATTGCGGATGATCCCGAGCAGCTTGTTGCGGGCAAGCAGAAACCCGTAAAACGCCTCCGGCGCGTCGAACTGCGCCCCGGCCCTCCAGGGCGTGAACAGGCGGCAGAAAAATTCCTTCATGCAGACAGCCTCCTTTTTTCTGATAAAAGTATAGCAGGAACTGCCGAAAAATGCAACGCGGACGGCGAGCCTGCGCTTCCGAAAAGAATCAATAAAAAAATATTGATTCCCTCTTGCTTTTTCCTGTGCTAGGCAATACAATAGGCTCGAAGGAGCGAAAACGAAGGACAGGAAGATGTGAGCCTGTCAATTTAACGCCGAGAGCATGCGTACCCGAACGTTGCATGAGTAGAAATGACGCGTCAAGTACCGGTTGGATGGGAGGTTGCCGCCGGGCGAAGGAGTTTCTCCGCGGTGTCATTTCGCATCCGCTATAGCAAACTGAAATTGTACTGCAGTTTCTTTCTTGTTTGAAAGTCCATTTTGTACGAACCTCCTCCCATTGAAACAATAGGAGGCTTTTTTATGTCCAAAAACATGTCTACCGCCGCTGCGCAGACCGCGCCGCGCCATGGTCTGCAGAACGTCCGGACGCTGGTGTCCTGCGCGCTGCTGGCCGCCGTATCCGTCGTTCTGGCCCGGTTCATCATCCCGATGCCCAATGAGACGACCCGTTTTTCGCTCGAAGCCGTGCCGATCTTCCTGGCCGGTATGCTCTTTGGCCCGCTGCCCGGCGCGCTGGTCGGGTTCGTGGCCGATTTTGTCGGGTGTCTGTTCTCCGGCTACGGGTATAACCCGATGTTCTGCGTGCCGCCCATTCTCTATGGTCTGGCCGCCGGTCTGTTCCAGCCGATGCTCGTCAAAAAGACGTCCGTCTGGACGATCGCGCTGGCGTTCCTGCCCGCCATCACGCTGGGCTCGATCCTGTGGCAGAGCTTCGCGCTGGCCTTTGTCTACGGCGGCGACGCAAAGACGGCGTTCTTCCTCACGAAGCTCGCGTCCCGGTCGATCCAGCTCGGCGTCACGTTCGTGATCGACGTCGCAGTGGTATGGCTGCTGTATAGATCCAAGGTATTCACCGCCGCTAAGCTCTGGCCGCCGGTCAAATACGAAAAGAAATCCGAAACATAAAGAAGGGATCCATCATGACGCTTGACGAAGCGCTGTATTATATCCATTCCGTCTGCTGGAAGGGCAGTGTCCCCGGTCTCGAGCGCATCAGCGCGCTTCTGGACAAAATGGGTCACCCTGAGCGGAAGCTGAAATTCATCCACGTGACCGGCACGAACGGCAAGGGTTCGACCTGCGCGATGCTGGCCAGCATGTTCACAAAGGCCGGATACAAGACGGGCCTGTACACCAGCCCCTTCCTCATCCGGTTCAACGAGCGCATCCAGATCGATGGCGTGCAGATCTCCGACGAGGAGATCTGCCGCATCACGGAGTACATCAAGCCCCTGGCCGACTCGATCTTCGAGCAGCCGACGGAGTTTGAGATGGTCACGGCGCTGGGCTTTGAATATTTCGCCCGCCAGGGCTGCGATCTGGTCGTGTGCGAGGTCGGCATGGGCGGCGAATTTGACGCGACGAACGTCATCCTGCCGCCGGAGGCCGCCGTCATCTGCAACATCGGCCTCGACCATACCGAGGTGCTGGGCGACACGCTGGAGAAGATCGCCGCGACGAAGTCCGGCATCATCAAGCCCGGCTGCGACGCCGTCATCTACCGTGAGCAGCCCTCCGTCGAGGCCGTCATCGAAGATCGCTGCAAGGCGGTCGGCGCGAAGCTCCACAAGGCGGACTTCGCCGACATCCATCTTCTTTCCCACGACCTGACCGGTCAGGTCTTCGACTGGGAGCGCTTCAAGCGTCTGAAGCTGCCGCTGCTCGGCGACCACCAGCTGCACAACGCGGCCGTCGCCCTGACGACCGCCACCGTCATGCAGCAGCGCGGCTGGAAGCTGACCGACGACGACATCCGCGAGGGTCTGGCCAGTGTCCGCTGGCCCGGCCGGTTCGACGTGCGGCGGAGCGATCCGCTCTTTATCATCGACGGCGGGCACAACCCGCAGTGCATCCAGGCGCTCGTCAAGAACATCCAGGATTATCTGCCCGGCCGCCCGCTCACGATCCTCACCGGCGTGCTGGCCGATAAGGATTACAACTGCATGTACCGCAATGTCGAGCCCTACGCGAAGGAGTTCATCACCATCACGCCGGGCAACCCGCGGGCGCTGAACGCGCACGATCTGGCGGCCTATCTGTCCCAGTTCGGCAAGCCCGTCACGGCCTGCGACCAGGTCGCCGACGGCGTCCGCCTGGCCGTCGAGCACGCAGGCAAAGACGGCGTTGTGCTCTGCTACGGCTCCCTCTACATGATCGGCGAGATCGAAGCAGGACTTGCACAACTGTAAACAATGCCGCCCTGACGCTTCGCGTCAGGGCGGCAGGTAATCGTGAAGCGTGAAGAAGTGTGGTGTGCCGCGGAGCGGCACAATTGAAATCGCTGGCGCAGCCAGCACCGCACCTATTCACTCTTCACTTTTCCTTTTTCCCTCAAACAAAAGAAACCCCGCAAACAAGTGACCGGCTTGTCTGCGGGGAATTCTTTATCAATATGAGGGGAAAATGAAAAAGTGTATATCGCTTCTTGCAAGATTATGATACCAAGGGTTTATTAAAAAACTTAGGGGCTAATTTTTAAATAAGTATGAAATCCCGTTTTTCTTTTTTCGACCAAACGTTTACAAAAATATCACAATTTTCGCCCCCTCCCCCTCTTGACAAACTCCGGGGAGAGGTCTATGATGAAGCCAAAATAAATTAGCACTCGTGAATGTAGAGTGCTAACCCCTGAAACAGAGGTGTTACCATGAACGCACAGAACTATACCCAGAAATCTCTGGAGGCCATTCAGGCCGCCCAGAAGCTGACCATTGAAAACCAGAACCAGCAGATCGAGCAGATCCACCTGCTCGCCGCCCTGCTGCGGCAGGAAAACGGCCTTGTGCCGCAGCTGCTGAAAAAGATGGGCCTCACGCCCGAAAGTCTCGAAGCCGCCGTCGACGCGGAGCTGAACAAGCTCCCGCGCGTGACCGGCTCCGGCCGCGAGGCCGACAAGTACTACGTCGCCCGCGCGGTGGATACCGCCCTCAACCAGGCCGAGGACATCGCAAAGCAGATGAAGGACGAATACGTCTCCGTCGAGCACCTGTTCCTCTCGCTGATCGAAAACGCGGACGACACGCTCAAGTCCCTCTTCCACACCTATCAGATCACAAAGGAACGCTGCCTGCAGGCGCTGCAGTCGGTCCGCGGCAACCAGCGCGTGACCTCCGACACGCCGGAGGATACGTATGAGGCGCTTGCCAAATACGGCACGGATCTCGTCAAGCGCGCAAGAGAGCAGAAGATGGACCCCGTCATCGGCCGTGACGACGAGATCCGCAACGTCATCCGCATCCTCTCCCGCAAGACCAAGAATAACCCCGTGCTCATCGGCGAGCCGGGCGTCGGCAAGACGGCCATCGTCGAGGGTCTGGCGCAGCGGATCGTGGCGAATGAGGTCCCGAAGTCGCTGCAGGACAAGACGATCTTCTCGCTCGACATGGGTGCGCTGATCGCGGGCGCAAAATACCGCGGCGAGTTTGAGGAACGGCTGAAGGCCGTGCTGGCCGAGGTCAAGAAGTCCGAAGGCCGCATCATCCTGTTCATCGACGAGCTGCACACCATCGTGGGCGCAGGCAAGACCGAAGGCTCGATGGACGCAGGCAACCTCCTGAAGCCGATGCTCGCGCGCGGCGAGCTGCACTGCATCGGCGCGACCACGCTCGACGAATACCGCCAGTATATCGAAAAGGATCCCGCGCTCGAGCGCCGGTTCCAGACCGTTCTGGTGCAGGAGCCGACGGTGGAGGATACCATCGCCATCCTGCGTGGTCTGGAATCCCGCTACGAGGTCTTCCACGGCGTCAAGATCACCGACAACGCCATCATCGCCGCCGCCACGCTCAGTAACCGCTATATCACCGATCGGTTCCTGCCCGACAAGGCCATCGACCTCATCGACGAGGCCTGCGCCATGATCCGCACCGAGATGGACTCCATGCCGACCGAGCTGGACGTCATCAACCGCAAGATCATCCAGATGCAGATCGAGGAGGCCGCGCTCAAGAACGAAGACGACGAGCTCTCCAAGGCAAGACTTGCCGAGCTGCAGAAGGAGCTGGCCGAGCAGCGCGAGACCTTCAACGCCATGAAGGCCAAATGGGAAAACGAAAAGAACGCCATCGGCCGCGTGCAGCAGCTGCGTGAGAAGATCGAGCAGCTGAACCGCGACATCGAAGCCGCCGAGCAGAGCTACGACCTCGAAAAGGCCGCGAAGCTCAAATACGGCGACCTGCCCGAGGCGAAAAAGCAGCTCGAGCAGGAGGAAAAGCTGGCGCAGAACGGCAAGGAGACGAGTTTGCTGCGCAACAAGGTCACAGAGGAAGAGATCGCCAAGATCATCGAGCGCTGGACCGGCATCCCCACTGCCCGCCTCATGGAGGGCGAGCGCGACAAACTGCTGCATCTCGAAGATACGCTCCACAAGCGCGTCGTCGGCCAGGATGAGGCCGTGCGCGTCGTCTCCGAGGCCATCCAGCGCAGCCGCGCCGGCATCCAGGACCCGAACCGCCCGCTCGGCTCGTTCCTCTTCCTCGGCCCCACCGGCGTCGGCAAGACGGAGCTGGCCAAGACGCTGGCCGAAGCCCTGTTTGACGACGAAAAGAACCTCGTGCGCATCGACATGTCGGAGTATATGGAGAAATTCTCCGTCTCGCGTCTGATCGGCGCACCTCCCGGATACGTGGGCTATGAAGAGGGCGGCCAGCTGACTGAGGCCGTCCGCCGCCGCCCGTACTCCGTCATCCTCTTTGACGAGATCGAAAAGGCGCATCCGGACGTGTTCAACATCCTCCTGCAGGTCCTCGACGACGGCCGCATCACCGACTCGCAGGGCCGGACCGTGGACTTCAAGAACACCATCATCATCCTGACCTCCAACCTCGGCTCGCAGGCGATCCTAGACGGCATCACGCCGGCGGGCGAGATCTCGGAGGAAGCGAAAAACGAAGTGCAGACGCTCCTGCGCCGCAGCTTCCGCCCCGAATTCCTCAACCGGCTCGACGAGATCGTGTTCTACAAGCCGCTCTCGAAGGAGAACATCACCGGCATCATCGACCTGCAGATCGCCGCGCTCAACAAGCGCCTTGCCGACAAGCAGCTCACGTGCGAGCTGACGCCCGCCGCCAAGACCTTCGTCATCGACGCGGCCTACGACCCGCAGTTCGGCGCAAGACCCCTGCGCCGGTATCTGCAGCACACGGTCGAAACGCTGCTCGCCCAGCGCATCCTGCGCGGCGACGTGCTTCCCGGCCAGACACTGGTCTGCGACGTGCAGAACGGCGAGCTGGTCATCACGGCAAAGTAATGCGGCAACCCCGCACAATTGCGTCTGCGCGCTTCGGCGGATCTGCTTGCCGAATTGTGCGGTGCTGCCTTAATTTCTTAAGATATCCCGCGGATTTCTTAAAAATCCGCGGGATACTTGCTTTTTTCTCGAATTCTGCTATGATGTCGGCAGAAAGGAGACCCCATATGCGATCGATCCATAAGCTCTTATCTTTGCTGCTGGTTCTGCTGCTGCTCGCCGCGCTGGTCCTGCCGGCCGGAGCCGCGCAGCCGCAGGACTGCGGCGCGAAGCTGCTGGCCATTACGTTTGACGACGGCCCGGGCAAATATACCGCCGACCTGCTCGACGGTCTGGCCGAGCGCGGCGTACACGCGACGTTCTTCGTCAACGGCGTCAACGCCTCCGGCTGGCCGGAGACGCTCCGGCGCATCGTCCGCGAGGGCCATCAGCTGGCAAACCATACATACAACCACAAAAATCTCAACACCTGCTCTGCGAAGACCGTGCAGGCGGAGATCGACGCCGTCCAGACCCTCATCACCGCCGCGGGCGGCGACGAGAACGCCTACATCCGCGCCCCCTACGGCAACGCGAACAAGACCGTCCGCTCCGTCGTCCGCGCCCCGCTCATCTACTGGTCGGTCGACCCGGAGGACTGGAAATACCGCGACAGCGAGACCGTCCGGCAGAACATTGAGGCTGGCGTCTTTGACGGCGCGATCATCCTCGTCCACGATATCTACCGCACGAGCGTCGACGGCGCGCTGGCCGCCATCGACGATCTGCTGGCCGAGGGCTATGAATTCGTCACTGTGCAGGAGCTTCTGCTGCGCCGCGGCATCACGCCCGAGGCCGCGACGGTCTATTACTCGGCCAAAAACAACGGCGTCAACCTCCCGGCCGACGCCGTCGGCCCGCAGGCCTTTGACGAGAGCCAGCTGCAGCGCCACTGGGGCTACGAAGCCATGAAGCGCTGCCTCGACTACGGCTGGATGACGCTGACGGACACCGGCGAATGGAAGCCGAACGCCTATGTGACCCGGGCGGAATTCGCCGCGGATCTGGCCCGCTTCGCCGGGATCCATGTGTTCTACCCGACGGACGGCGCCGCGCAGTTCTCCGATGTGGACCCTGCCTCGGACCTCGCGCCCTACATCGCCTGGGCCAGCGACAGCGGGATCGTCACCGGCTTTGACGACGGGACCTTCCGCCCCGGCCAGACGCTCACGCGCGAGCAGATGGCCACCATGCTCACCCGCTTCTATGCCCTCTCCGGCATCACGGCGGCGGGCAGCGCCGACGGCTATGCAGACGCGGACGCCATCTCCGCCTGGGCGGTGAACGGTGTGGCGCTGTGTACGGCGCGCGGTCTTGTCCAGGGCGACCCGCAGGGCCGCTTCCGCCCGCAGTCCGACCTGACCCGCGCGCAGATCGCCGCGATCCTGAGCCGGATGGCGGAATAAACGCGAAAAAATGCCCGTGTTTCAAAGAAACACGGGCATTTTCTTATAATTTTTCAAAATCCGCGTCGACGGCGTCGTCGGAGAAGTCGTTGTTCGGGTTCTCGTAGCTGGCCGAGCCGTGGTATTCGGCGTTCGGGTCGATGTGGACGCCGACCTCGTTCAGAAGCGTCTCCAGCTGACCGGCCGCCTCGTTCATCTGCGCGGCGTCCTTGGACTTGACGGCGCGTTTCGCGTTCTTGACGGCCTCGGCCACGCGGGCCTTGTCGTCCTTGGAAAGGTTCTTCGCGTTTCCGGCCTGGAAGATCAGCTGCTCGCAGCGGTCGCGGGCCGTGGCCTCTGCCTTGAGCTTGGCGTCCTCGGCGGCGTAGCGCTGCGCGTCGCGCACGGCGCGGTCGATCTCGTCGCGGCTCATGTTGCTCGAGGCCGTGATGGTGATCTGCTGGGCCTTGCCGGTGTCAAGATCCTTCGCCGACACGTTCACGATGCCGTTGGCGTCGATGGAGAACGTGACCTCGATCTGCGGCACGCCCCGCGGCGCGCGGCGGATGCCCGTGAGCTGGAAGCGGCCGAGCTCCTTGTTCTGGTGCGCCATCGGGCGCTCACCCTGCAGCACGTGGATATCGACCGACGACTGGAAGCTCGAGGCCGTGGTGAAGATCTGGCTCTTGCGGATGGGGAGCGTCGTATTGCGCTCAATAATACGGGTGCAGACGCCGCCCAGCGTCTCGATGCCGAGCGACAGCGGCGTCACATCGAGCAGCAGCAGCCCCTTCACACTGCCGGAGAGCACGCCCGCCTGCAGACACGCGCCCATGGCGACGCATTCGTCGGGGTTGATGCCCTTGAACGGCAGCGAGCCCGTCATCGACTGGACCAGATCCTGCACGGCCGGGATGCGGCTCGAGCCGCCGACCATCAGCACCTTGCTGATCTGCGAGATGCTGATGCCGGAATCGTTGATGGCCTGGTTGACCGGCTCGCGCGTGGCCTGGACGAGGTGGTAGGTCAGGTCGTTGAACTTCGCGCGCGTCAGCGGGATCTGCATGTGCAGCGGCCCCTGCTTGCCGACGGCGATATACGGCTGCTCGACCGTCGTCTGCTTCATGGACGAAAGCTCGATCTTCGCCTTCTCCGCGGCCTCGCGCACGCGCTGCATGGCGACGGGATCGCGCGACAGATCGATCTTGTTTTCCTTCTTGAACTCGGAGACGAGGTAATCGACAATGCACTGGTCAAAATCGTCGCCGCCGAGATGGTTGTTGCCCGCCGTGGCCAGCACCTCGATGACGCCGGAGGAGATATCGAGGATCGACACGTCGAACGTGCCGCCGCCGAGGTCATAGACCATGATCTTCTGCGCCTGCTCCTTGTCGATGCCGTAGGCGAGCGCCGCAGCCGTGGGCTCGTTGATGATGCGCTGGACGTTGAGCCCCGCGATCTTGCCCGCGTCCTTCGTCGCCTGCCGCTGCGCGTCGGTAAAATAGGCAGGGACTGTGATGACGGCGTCGGTGACCGGCTCGCCGAGATAGCTCTCGGCGTCCGCCTTGAGCTTCTGCAGGATCATGGCGGAGATCTCCTGCGGGGTATATTTATGGCCGTCGATCGACACCTTGTAGTTGGTGCCCATCTGGCGTTTGATGGATGCGATGGTCCGGTCATGGTTGGTGACGGCCTGCCGCTTGGCAAGATTGCCGACCAGCCGCTCGCCGGTCTTGGAAAATGCGACGACCGACGGCGTCGTACGTCCGCCCTCGGCGTTGGGGATGATGACGGGCTCGCCGCCCTCCATCACGGCAACGCAGCTGTTGGTCGTGCCGAGGTCAATACCGATCGTTCTGGACATCTGAGGTTCCTCCTGTCAGATCCATTCTGCCGTCTCAATACCAGCTGCCGGAGCTTGTATTTCCGTCCGTCTGGTTCTGGTTGGCATAGGATCCTGAATTGCTGTAGCTGTAATCGCGGTAGGAATACGGGTCATAATAATACGCGCTGCGGTAGCCGCAGCTGCCAAAGAGCGCGGCGAGCATCTGGATCACCAGATAGATGCCCAGCAGCCGCACGAGGAAGTTTCCACGGCGGCGCGTGCGGTGATAGGTCCAGCGGTAGCCGCCGGGCTGGTCGCCCTCGTCCTGGTCGCTGCCGGTGCGGTAGTACCAGGTCTGCCAGCCGTTCTGGTCCGTCTGCTGCCAGCTGCTCTGCTGGCCGTCGCCCTGCCCCTGCGCACCCCAGAACCCGAACGGGTCGGAGAAGGGGTCATAGGTCTGCTGCCCGGCCTGCCGGTACTGCTCGCGCGCCTGCTGCTGGGCTTGCTGCTGCGCCTGCTGCTGGCGGTAGGCCTGCGGATTCTTGATCGCGTCGTAGGCCGCGTTGACCTCGTTCATTTTCTGCGCGGCGGTCTTGTCGCCGGGGTTCAGATCGGGGTGATATTTTTTTGCCAGCCGGCGATAGGCCTGCCGGATCTCGTCTTCCGAAGCGTTCGGAGATACGCCGAGCACCTGATACGGATCTGTTCCCATGCAGTTCACTTCCTCTTACTTTCGAATATGCTGATTATACCGCCTTTATTCGGGAGAAGTGTGAAGCTTTTATAAACGATATGCAAAAAATTACACGGTTTTGGCGTTGGAAGCACAAAAATCGCCCCGGCGGGCCGCGGTCTGCGGCCCGCCGGGGCAAAAAATCACCGAATTCAGTCCTTCAGCGCTTCCAATACGCCGAGCAGGAACTTCCACGTGCGCTGCACCGAGGAGATGGACATCTTCTCGCGCGCGGTATGGATATCGACCAGATCCGGGCCGAAGGAGACGCAGTCCAGCCCCGGCAGCTGCCCGGCAAACAGGCCGCATTCCAGCCCCGCGTGGATGGCCTCGATCTTCGGGGCCCTGCCGATTTGCTGCTCGTAGACGGCGGCCATCTTCTCCCGCAGCGCGGACTCGCGCCGGTATTCCCACGCGGGATACGCGCCCGTGACCTGCAGCGAGCCGCCGAGCAGCTGGCTGAGCGCCGCAAAGCGCGCCAGCAGCATCTGCTTCTGCGAAGCGACCGAGCTGCGGACCGAGCTGACCGCCGTCAGCACGCCGTCCGCCACGTGAAAAATGCCGAGATTGCACGACGTCTGCACCAGCCCCGGGATATCCATGCTCATGGCCGCAATGCCGTTCGGCACGAGCAGCAGATAGCGGACGACGCGCAGCGTCGCCTCCTCCGTCAGCGCCTGCGGGCAGACGTCGGCTTCTTCCAGCGTGACGGTGACGCCGGGGTCGGCCACGGCATATTCCTTGCGGAGATCCGCCGTGCAGGCAGATACGATCTGCTTTGCGGCGGGCAGGTCGCCCTCTGCGAGGGCGAGGACGGCCTCCGCCGCGTTCGGGATGGCGTTGTCCTTCCGTCCGCCCGCGGCCGACACGAGCCGGACCGGGAGCTTCTGCACCAGCGCATCCAGCACGCGGCCGAGCAGAATATTCGCGTTGGCGCGGCCCTTGTTGATCTCCTGCCCGGAGTGGCCGCCGATGAGGCCGGAGACGGTCAGCTTCACGCAGGGTGCCGCGTTCGGTGCCATCGTCAGCCCGACCGAGACATTGGCGCTCGCGCCGCCGGCGCAGCTGACGGTAAAGATCCCCTCGTCCTCCGAGTCGATGTTCAGCATCCGGCGGGCGGAGAGCTGGGAGAAGTCGAGCCCCTGCGCGCCCTCCATGCCGATCTCCTCGTCGACGGTGAAGACGGCCTCGAGCGCCGGATGGGCGATCTCGCTGCTGTCCAGGATCGCCAGCGCCATGGCGACGGCGATGCCGTCGTCGCCGCCGAGCGTCGTGTCGTCTGCCGAGACGTAGTCGCCCTCGACGCGCAGCGCAAGCGCATCTTTGGTCATGTCGATGGGGCTTTCCGGCGTCTTCTCCGCGACCATGTCGAGATGGCCCTGCAGGATGACGGCGGGCGCAGTCTCATAGCCCGCGCTGGCCGGCTTTTTGATGATGACGTTGTTGAGTTCGTCCTGATACACCCACAGGCCGCGCGCCCTGGCAAACGCGGCGCAGTAGTCGCTGATGGCCTTTGTGTTGCGCGAGCCGTGCGGGATGCGGGTCAGGTCTTCAAAGAAATGAAATACCGCCTTCGGTTCCAAATGTTCCAGTACACGGGGCATGATGATCGGTCCTTTCTGTCTGTCGTTCGCCGCCGTCAGTCCGGCAGCTTTTCAAAATCCTCCGCGCCGTGCTTGCACAGCGGGCAGATGAAGTCGGCGGGGAGTGTTTCGCCCTCATAGACGTAGCCACAGATCTTGCAGACCCAGCCGGTCTGCTTCGTGAGCGCGGCGGGCTTGGGCTTGACGTTTGCAAAGTAGAAGCTGTAGGTCATGGACGGCGCACCGGAGAGCACGCGGGCCTCGGTCACGTCGGCGATGAACAGCGTATGGGTGCCGAGGTCGATCTCCTGCGTGACCTTGCCGCTCACGAACGCGTTCGTGGAGTACGGCAGGTAATACACGCCGTTCGTCGCACGGGCCATGCCCTTGACGTCCGCGAACTTGTCCACATCCCGGCCGGACTGGAAGCCGTAGTGCTGGAACAGGCCGAACGGCGCGTCGGTTGAGAGCATCGAGAGGTTGAACACGCCCGTTCTGCGGATCATGTCGTGGGTGTAGTTGGCCTTGTTGACGGCGATGGAGATGCGCTTCGGCGTGTCGGTCAGCTGGGCAGCGGTGTTGATGATGCAGCCGTTGTCCTTCTCCCCTTCCCGGGCCGTCAGGACGAACAGACCGTAGGAGAACGAGAAGAACGCGTTCTTCTCGACCGGCGCGTCGGCGGTGTGCACCGCGGGGGCCGGCTTCGGCATGGAGTCATAGATCGCCTGCGCCATGGCGTCGACGTCCACGAGCTGGGATTCCTTGAGCGTGGATTTGATCGTGACGGTCTCGTCGAGAATGGTGCAGTTTTTGAGCTTCTGGAACTCCGCCCGCATGAGCCCGGCCGCCGTCGGCGCCCAGGAGCCGTTTTCCATGAGGGCGATGGTGCGGTTCTGCAGGTTATGATGGACGATATCGTGCACGAGATTTTCCATCGTCACGAACATGCCCGCGTTGTACGTCGTGGAGATAAAGACCAGATGACTCGCGCGGAAGCACTCGGAGAGGATATAGCTCGGATGCGTGACGGACACGTCGTACATCTGCACGTTCCGCACGCCAAGCTCCGACAGCTTCGCGGCCAGCACGTTCGCCGCGTTCTCCGTGCCGCCGTAGACGGAGGCATAGGCGATGACGACGGCGTCGTCCTCCGGCGTATAGGTCGCCCAGTGGATGTATTTGTCGAGGAACCACGCGATATCCTTGCGCCAGACCGGGCCGTGCAGCGGGCAGATCATCTCAATTTCAAGCCCCGCGGCCTTTTTGAGCAGCGTCTGCACCTGCGTGCCGTATTTGCCGACGATGTTGGTATAATACCGGCGGGCATCGGCGAGCCATTCGGTCCGGAAATTGACCTCGTCGGCGTACAGATTGCCGTTCAGCGCGCCGAAGGTACCGAAGGCGTCGGCCGAATAGAGCGTTTTGGTCGTTGTGTCGTAGGAGACCATGACCTCCGGCCAGTGGACCATCGGGGCCATGACGAAGGCGAAGGTATGCCTGCCGGTCGTGAGCGTGTCCATCTCCTTGACGAGCTGCAGGCGGCTGTCGATGTCAAACGTGAAGAAGTTCTGCATCATCGTGCGCGTCTTGGCGTTGCAGACGATGGTCAGCTCCGGGTGGCGCAGGACGAGCTCGCCGATGGTCGCGGCGTGGTCCGGCTCCATATGCTGCACGATGAGGTAATCGAGCTTCCGCCCGCCCAGCACATGGTCGACGTTCTCAAAGAACAGGCCGCTGACGGACTTATCGACGGTGTCGATCAGCACGGTTTTTTCGTCCAGCAGCAGGTAGGAGTTATAGCTGACGCCGTTGGTCAGCGGATAGGCATTCTCAAACAGGCTCAGCCGCCGCTCACTCGCGCCGACCCAATAGAGATCTTCGGTCATTTTCCTGACACAATACATACGCTCGGATTCCTTTCATAATTCAATAATGATTTTCGTTATTATTATAGCACATGCCGCGCAGAAAAGCCAGCACAATTTCCGTTTTTTTCGCCCCGCCGCAGCGGAAAGGGCTCCCCTTCCAGGGGAGCTGGCGCGCAGCGCCTGAGAGGTTGTCACCCATTTTTGCCACACTTCTGGCGGCGCAATCCAAAGGCTCCCTTGTGTAAAGGGAGCTGGCGCGAAGCGCCTGAGGGATTGCTGTCACAAATTTGCAGCTGCCGGATGCCTCCGGCGGCCCTATCTTTTCTCTCGCAAGAGAAAAGATAGGGGAGAAAAGAGTGCTTGGAGACGCGGGGTGCATTCTGCGTCTGAATTCAGGCGAACTCCAATGTTTCGGGCATCGTTCCACACGATACTCACCTTACGTATGTCTTGGTACGCGCCGCCTGATACGGGGGCATCAGATTTGATATCAGTTGCCGTAGAACGATTGCCGTCAATAGAAGGTGCGGTGAAAATTCAGATAATTTGTACCTTCTTGCGGGGGGTTCTTGGTTTGTACGCACCAAACGTCCTCCCCTGGGGAAAGCTGGACCGGCGGAGCCGGGACTGATGAGGGCCGGGGAGCAATGGCATATAGCTTTGCAGTTTCCCTTTCTCAGCTCTTCCTCATCCCATTCTTATCAAACTTTTTCCGCAGCGCGTGTTCCGTGACCGGGAGCGCGCAGAGCATCGGGACGAGCTGGAGGAATACGGTGATCAACCCGACATACCCGATCGTCTCCGCACTGCGCCCGATCACGAACAGGATGGGGACGACCGACAGCGGCAGCAGGAGCCAGCCGCAGCAGTACCAGTACCGCCCGCAGACCGTATGCGCCAGCTTCCACGTCTCCTGATTTTTCATGGACATGGTCGACCGGTATCCGAACGTCGCGTTGATGGACTTCGGCGGGCTTTTGAAAAACCTCCGGCCAAAATAGATCATCGTGAGCGGGATCATCAATACGGACAGCAGCATGAATATCCAGAAGAGCATTCTTATTTCTCCTTTTCCATACTTCCCGGTCTGCGGTGTAAAAACTCATCAAACGCATCGATGCGCTCCGTCAGGGGCCTAATGGACACAAGCCGGAAGAAGCCGCCGCGGGACTGCATTTTATGCCACAGCTTCTGCACGTCGATGGCGTCATATACATTCTTATCGATCTCGGCGGCCTTTTTCTGCACGACCGCGCCGAGATGGATGGAGAAGCACAGGTCAATGAGGAAAATACCGAAGCACACACCCACCATAAACGACGCCAGCGGGTGCGCCACGAACCACTCCACCAGCTTCCGCAGCCGCGGATACAGCAAAAAGTAGTACGCCAGCGACAACACGCCCCAGAAGAACGTGAACAGCGGGCAGATGATGCCCTGGACATTGCCCCAGAGCTTGCTGTAGTCCCACAGGCGCAGGTGAAAGCCCTTGAAGCTCACGACGCCGACGATATACTCCAGCAGCGTCATAGCCAGCGCCATGACGACGAACATGACCGGGTAATACCAGAACGTGCCCGAAAACGAGCCGAACAGCTGATGGTCCAGCTCCGAGAGGATGAACAGCAGCACCGTGCCGAATCCGTACAGCGGCAGGCAGGGGCCGAAGAGGAAGCCCGGGTTCAGCCACTTGCGCTCCGGGTTCGCCCCGGAGAAGAACCGGCGGAACAGAAGCTCCAGCACCCACCCGCCGACAGCGCCGAAGAAAAACAGATACAGAACGATCAGGAAGATCTGAAATTTAGACATAGCCGCCCTCCGCATACACATTTCTTTGCCTTCAGCTTACGACATTGCCGCCCCGCTGTCAAGGCAAAAGAAAACAGTGACGTTTGCAGGAAAGTGTGCTATACTGTCGCCAGAATATGCAGAAGGAGCAGGTTATCATGCGCGGAATCCCGTCTTTGATCACAGAGATCCGAAAGAAAGTCTTTACCGAGGTCGCCCGGATGGCATACTCCGGCGACTACACCGATATGGAGGATATCCCCTTCAAGATCGTCCCCGGCCAGAGCCCGCTGCACCGCGAGTCCGTGTTTCTCGAGCGCGCCATCGCCGGCGAGCGCGTGCGGCTGGCCATGGGGTTGTCCCTCCAGCCCGTGCAGACGCGCACGCTTCTGACCGAGGGCATGGACCAGGCCGCCATCGCCGAGCAGTATTACGAGCCCCCGCTCGTCAACATCATCCCCTACGCCTGCCACGCCTGCCCGACGCGGCAGTACCGTGTCAACGAGCTGTGTCAGGGCTGCCTCGCCTCCTCGTGCCAGCGCGTGTGCCCGAAGGGCGCGATCAAATTTGTCAACGGCAAGAGCCGCATCGACCAGAAGCTCTGCATCAAGTGCGGCAAATGCGCCAGATCCTGTCCGTACAACGCCATCACCTACCTCGACCGCCCGTGTCAGGCCGCCTGCGGCATGGACGCCATCGGCGTCGACGAATACGGCAAGGCCTGCATCGACTATGACCGCTGCGTCTCCTGCGGCCAGTGCCTTGTGAGCTGCCCGTTCGGCGCGATCGTCGACAAGAGCCAGATCTATCAGGTCATCCGCTCCATGCTCGAGGGCAACGAGGTCGTGGCCATCGTCGCGCCGTCGTTCGTCGGCCAGTTCGGCAAGGACGTGACCGTGCCGAAGTTCCTCACGGCCATGAAGCAGCTCGGCTTTGCCGATGTGGTTGAGGTCGCGGTCGGCGCGGATATCTGCACGATCGAGGAAGCGCGGGACTTTATGGAGAAGGTCCCGGAGGAGCAGCGGTTCATGGCGACCTCCTGCTGCCCGTCGTGGCGGATGATGGCCAGACGGCTGTTCCCCGCCGAATCCGGCAACATTTCCATGACCTACACGCCGATGGTCTATACCGCGCGGCTCGTCAAGCGCGAACGGCCCGACTGCAAGGTCGTCTTTGTCGGCCCGTGCGCGGCCAAAAAGCTCGAGGCCATGCAGGATGATATCCGGACCGACGTCGACTTCGTCCTGACCTACGAGGAGCTGATGGGCATTTTTGAGGCCAGGGACATCGATTTTTCCCAGCTGCCCGACAGCCCGGACCTTGACGAGGGCACCCGCGCCGGGCGCGGCTTTGCCGTCGCGGGCGGCGTGGCCGCCGCGGTGGAGGAGCTCATCCACAAGGAGCATCCCGAATGCCAGATCAAGACCCAGCGGGCCGACGGCCTGCGCGAGTGCCGGAAGCTTCTGATGCTGGCGAAGGCCGGGAAGCTCGACGGGTATCTGCTCGAGGGCATGGCCTGCCCCGGCGGCTGCGTGGCAGGCGCGGGCACGGTCGTCTCGGCGGATACAGCGGCAAAAAAGCTCTCGCAGCACATGGCTCAGGCCACCGGCAGCGCCGCCGACGACAGCCGCTACCGCGACCTGGCCGACCAATTGAATTAAAATCAATCGCCCCGGCGCAGACGGTCCTGCGCCGGGGCATTTTCCTATGTAAGTTGGTCAGGGCTCCATCATCAGGCGGATGATCTGCCGGTCGGTGTCGGCCATGCCGGTGTGGGCCAGCGCGCCGACGGTCTCGATCGTGTGCTCAATGCCGGATTTGACGATGCCGTCGCCGGCATAGAACTGGTTGCCGCAGCGGTACATGTGGTAGCCGAGCAGGCCCGCGTCGACGCTCGTGGCGATCTTTGCCGCGCAGGAGGGCTTGGCGCCGTCGCAGATGATGCCGGAGGTGATGGCCATAGCGTTGACCAGCGTATGCTTGATCTGCTCATACCCGCCGCCATAGAGGTAGGTGATGCCCGCCCCCGCGCCGCACCCGGCCGAGACCGCGCCGCAGTAGGCCGAAAGCGTCCCGATGTGCGCCTTGATATGGATCGTGCTGAGATTGGAGACCGCCAGCGCCCGGTAGAGCGTCTCGCGGCTCACGCCCAGCTCCTGCGCGTAGACCACGACCGGCACGGAGGCCGTGATGCCCTGGTTGCCGGAGCCGGAGTTGATGATGACCGGCAGCTCGCAGCCGGACATGCGCGCGTCGCTGGCCGCGGCGGCCATATAGCGGGCGCGGTTCTGCACCGTCTCGCCGTAGGCCTCGCGCAGCGTCTTGCCGACGTTCGCGCCGTAGGACCCGGCGAGGCCCGCCTCGGCGATGGCCATATTGTACGAGATCTGCCGCTCAAAGATCTCCTGCACATCCTCCGGACACAGCGACTGCGCGAAATCCACGATCCGCTCGACCGTCAGGACGCTGCGGTCCGTGCGGCGTTCGGAGACGGTCTCGCTGCACGGACGGTCGATGAGGCGCTTCGTGCCGTGCAGCAGCTGCACGAGGTTCGTATGGCTGCCGACGATCCGCGCCGAGGCCTGATCGCTAGCCGCGTAGACCGTGATGCGGATGTCGAAGATGAACGGCGAGTCGATCGGCCGGATGTCAAAGGCCGCCTCCTGCAGGTACGCCCGCATGTCCGCGATCTGCTCGTCGGTGACCTCGCTGAGGACCTCCAGCTCCTTCTCCTCCCGGCCCGCGATGATGCCCGCGGCAGCCGCCGCGGCGATGCCGTGCATCGAGCCCGTATGCGGCACGACGACGCTCTTGACGTTCTTGATGATATTTCCGCTGACCTCGATCCGCACCCGCTCCGGCCGCTTGCCGAGCACGGCGCGGGCCTGCGCCGCGGCGTAGGCGATGGCGATGGGCTCCGTGCAGCCCATGGCGGGCACGAGCTCCTCGCGCAGGATCTCTACAAAGCTCTGATAGAGCGCATCCGTTCGTTTCATTCTGACCGTTCCTCCGATGTTTCATGATAGCAGGCCGCAGAGCAGGTATGGCTGCCGCACACGCGCGGCGGCTCGTCCTTGTGGTGGCCGCAGACATAGTCCGGCTGGTAATGGAGCGCCCCGGCCAAAAGCGCCCGGACCGCGTCGTCTGCGCCGCCCTCCGCGCCCGGATACAGCCGGATCCCGGCCTCCGCCAGCGCCAGCCGCGCGCCAGCGCCGATGCCGCCGCAGATGAGCGCGTCGACCGCGTAGGCCTTCAGAAATCCGGCCAGCGCCCCGTGTCCGCTGCCCATCGTGTCGACGATCGCCGACGAGACGATCCGCCCGTCGGTCACATCATAGAGCTTGAACTGCGCCGTCCGCCCGAAATGGCCGTAGATCTGCCCGTGATCAAAAGGTACCGCAAGCCGCATAAAGACCCCTCCCGCCTTTGCAGTTGTGCAAAGTGACGATATTCTATGTCATCCATTATACCATATTTGTCGCGTTTGTAAAGCCCGGAAAGCACGCCGCCCCGCACACCATGAAAGACTGAATCCAAAAATCGCGCCCGCCCGGGGAGCCTCCCCGGGCGGGCGTGATTTTTGGATGTCGATGGGCTCCAGTCCGCTCACAGGTCGACCTGTTCAAATCTTGCGGCCGAGGTGCGGAAGGCCAGATAGGTCACGAGCGCATACACCGCCACGCCGCCGAGCAAAACCGGCAGCTGCCGGACAAGGTCCGCCGGCGCGTAACTTTCGCACACGGTCTTCATGTACGGCACGACATGGTCGAGCGTCTCGAGCAGGACGATGGCCAGAAACAGCACGACGCTCGAGACGACGAAGGGCTTGCCGAGATCATAGCTGTTTTTGTAGTGCATTGGCAGAAACGTCAGGTTGAACAGCCCCATCAGCACGAACCCGAAGCCGAGAAAGGCCAGATTCGCCTCGATGCCGACGGGATTGTTGATCTGCGCGTAGCCCCTGCGGATAAGCATGAACGGGATACAGGCCGCGATCTGCAGCAGCTGCAGCGTCACGACGGTAGAAAACCGCGCCCGGACCACATCCCGCTTCGTGACCGGCAGCAGGGCCATGTAATACACGTCCCGGTTCTCCCGCGCGGCCTGCAGCATGAGGAAAATGCCGAGGGCATTATAGAAAAACGTCACGTAATACGGATAGCTCGGCACGAGCACCAGCGCGCTCAGCAGCAAAAACAGCAGCGGCACCGGCGTGACGACCAGCTTCCATTCCTTTTTCATCAGCAGCTTCATGCTTCCGCCTCCCGTTCCAGATGGACCATGATCTGTTCCAGATTCGCCGGCGTGAGCGCGAAGCCGGCGGCCAGCGCGGCGTCCTCTTTGCGGAGAAGCGCTTCGAGCTCTCCTTTGTGGCTGCGCGCGCCGATGCACGCGGCCCGCAGCGCGGGCGTGCACGCCGCGTCGCTGCCCTGCAGCAGGAGATACCCCCCGGTCCACGTCTTCTTGTCCGTGCTGGCCGCGACGCGGCCATGCTGGATGTACGTGATCGTATCCGCGCAGGCGTCGAGGTCCGAGGTGATGTGCGTGGAGAAGAGGATCGACACGCCCTCCTGCTCACAGAGCGTCCGGAACGTGTCCAGCAGCTCGTCACGCGAGACAGGGTCGAGCCCGGACGTCGGCTCGTCGAGGATCAGCAGCTCCGCCCGGTGCGACATGGCGGCCGCCAGCTGATACTTGACCTTCATGCCCTCCGACAGCTCGCAGACGCGCTTGCTCTCGTCGAGCGAAAACTGCCGGACGAGGCGCGCGTAGCGCCCGTCGTCCCAGCCGGGATAAAAGCGCTTCGTGACGTCCGTCAGCTCGCGCAGGCGCTTGCGCTGGTAATACGACGCGCCGCCGGAGACGAAGCCGATGCGCGAGCGGATCTCCCGCTCGTCCTTGTCCATATCCAGCCCGCAGATCGTGACCGTCCCCGCATCCGGATGCACCAGATGGAGCATGGATTTGAGCGTGGTCGTCTTGCCCGCGCCGTTGCGGCCGATCAGGCCCATGATCGTCCCGGCCTCCATGGAGAACGAGACGTTTTCCAGCCGGAAGGCCGGATACTGCTTGCAAAGCCCGTCAAGCTTCAGGATCTGCATCGTCTTCCACCTCCTTTGCCATCCGGAACAGCGCGTCCGGCACGTTCAGATCGTCCATGCTGACCAGCGCGATCCCGCGCTTTTTGTCCGCCATCAGCAGCAGCTGGTCGCCCGGCTGGATGCTGAACAGCTCGCGCGCCCCCTTCGGGATGACGATCTGTCCCTTCTCCCCGACCTTGACCAGACTGACGAATTTCCCCTTCGGGAACTGCATCGGCATAAAGATCCCTCCTGCCACAAGTTATACTTGGTATGAAAAGTTATACCAAGTATAACACACATGCTGGAAAATGCAAGCCCTATTTTCGCAGCTGCCGGTCCGTCCGCACGAGGACGAAGGCCGAGGCAAGGAACGTGACGATATCGGCCGCCGGCATGGAATACAGCACGCCCATCAGCCCGAACGCCCGCGGCAGCAGCAGCACGAGCGGCACCGCCAGCAGGACCTCCCGGAAAAACGACAGCCCCGCCGACTCCACCGGCCGCCCCAGCGCCTGCATGAAGATGAACGCCGCCTTGTTGACCGTCGCCAGCGGCAGCATGCACAGGTACACGCGGAAGGTCAGCACGGCAAACTCATTATAAAGCGCCGATTCCGCGCCGAACAGCCCGATGAGCTGCCGCGGGAACAGCTGCGTGACCAGCAGCGCGAGCACGCCGAGCGCGAATTCCGCCCCCATCAGCCGCCACAGGATCCCGCGGCAGCGGCCGTATTGCTCCGCGCCGTAGTTGTAGCCCACAATGGGGATGCAGCCCGCGGACATGCCGATGGTGATGGAAATGATGATCTGAAACACCTTCATGACGATGCCGAGGACCGTCAGCGGGATGTCCGCGCCGTACTTGCTGCCCGCACCGTACTGCACGAGCATATTGTTGGTCGCCGCCATGACGATGACGAGCGAGATCTGCGCAAGAAAGCTGCACAGTCCCAGCGGCAGGTAGGCCGCGAGGATCTTCCCGCGGAGCTTGAAATCGTCCTTTCCCAGCCGCAGCGCCTTCGTATGGCAGAGGTACCATACGCCCATCGCGGCCGTGATGACCTGCCCGGCCACTGTCGCCACAGCCGCGCCCATCACGCCCCAGCGCAGCACAAAGATGGCGATGGGGTCGAGGATGCAGTTGGCGATCGCGCCCGCCAGCATGGAGGCCATGGCAAACCGCGGGCTGCCGTCCGAGCGGATGATCGGGTTGATCGCCTGCCCGAAGACGTAGATCGGAATGCCGATGGTGATGTAGGTGAAATACTCCTTCGCATAGGCGAGATTTGCCTCCGTCGCGCCGAACAGCAGCAAAATCGGCGTCTGGAACACCGCGTAGAATCCCGCCACGAGCACGCCAACCGACACGCTCAGCGTCACAGCGCTGCCAACGGCGCAGTCCGCATCTTCCTGCCTGTTTTTCCCGAAGCAGATCGACACGTAGCTGCACGCGCCGTCGCCGATCATCACAGCCAGACCCAGCGCCAGCACCGTCAGCGGGAACACGACGTTCGTCGCGCCGTTGCCAAGATACCCCACGCCCCAGCCGATGAAGATCTGGTCGACGATGTTGTACAGCGCTCCCACCAGCAGCGAAATCGTGCACGGCAGGGCGAATTTCACCATGAGCTTCCCGAGCGGGGCAGTGCCCAGCGCGGCGTTTTGTTTTTCTTCCATAAAAACCTCCCGAAATAAAAAAAATTGCGCAAGTCCGTTCGGACTTACGCAAAGCTGCTACACAACAGCTGTACTTTACCACACGCCGTGAAAAATTGCAAAGGGGATTTTCCACAAGTTTTTCTCTTTTTCCGCCGGGACCTTGCGCGCCGCTCCTGCGTCTGATATAGTAGATACAAACAGAAAGAGAGGGCCCGCTATGTTCGGCTTTGACTTTATGAATTCGGTCTTCCCCGTGATCTTCACGGTCATGTTCGTCGGCATCTTCATCATGTTCATCGTCACCGCCGTGCGCGGCATCGGCCGTTGGCACAAGAATAACAACTCCCCGCGCCTGACCGTCGACGCGACCATCGTCTCCAAGCGCATGGACGTCACCCACCACCATAACAGCACCACACACACGAATTCCTCCTCCACCTGGTACTACGCCACGTTCCAGGTCACCAGCGGCGACCGCATGGAGCTTTCGATCCCCACCCAGGACTACGGCTACCTCGTCGAAGGCGACCACGGCAAACTCACCTTCCAGGGCACCCGCTACCTCAGCTTCGAGCGCGCATAATCCCAACCCTCCACCCCGTCTCCCTCCCGGAGACGGGATTTTTGCGCCCTCATGCCTTCCCCTATGCAGGGAAGCCTTGGACTGCGCAGATCCAAAGCCTCCCCTGGAAGGGGAGCCTTGATGCTCATCTATCGTTTCTTAAGAATTATTTGTTGTTTTTCGATAAAAAATAATTGACAAACGATCTTCTCTGTGGTAGCCTGTAGCTACAGAAAGGATGTGTCCCCTATGAACTGGTCCAAAAACAGCTCGATCGAGCTTTCCCGGATCTGCGTCGTCTTGTTCATGATCCTCCTCGCTGCCCTCGATATCGGCTGCTACTGGGCCGTGCAGTGGTTCGTGGAGATCCGGCTGATGTACTGGCAGTACGGCGTGCTGATGATGGTCACGATCTACCTCTGCAGCGGCTTCGGCTGGGTGCTGCTCGTGCGGCTGTGGCAGCTGCTGCAGAATATCCGCGCGCAGCTCGTCTTCGACGCGCAGAACGTGCGGCTGCTGCGGCAGGTCAGCTGGTGCTGCGTGGGCGCAGGCGCGGTGTGTCTGGTCAGCTGCCTGTATTATCTGCCGTTCATCGCGGTCGCCATCGCGGCCGGCTTCATGGCGCTGATCGTGCGCATCATCAAGAATATTTTCCAGCAGGCCATCGACATGAAGGCCGAGCTCGACCTCACGATCTAGGGGGTGCGGCATGGAAATTCTCGTGAATCTGGACGTCATGATGGCCAAGCGCAAAATCTCCGCCGGGGAGCTGGCCGAGCGCGTCGGCATCACCCCCGCGAACCTGTCCATTCTCAAAAACAACAAGGCCAAGGCCATCCGCTTTTCCACGCTCATGGCCTTGTGCCATGAGCTCCGCTGCCAGCCGGGCGACCTGCTGGAGTTTGTGGACGACCAACAGGAGGTCACCGATGGAAGAACAACGTAAAAACGAATTCCCCCGCCCGCAGGAAACGCCCGATTGGGCACAGGAGACGCTCGCCCCGGCAAAGCCGCCGTTCTCGGCCGGCCGGAAGGAAGTGCTGCTGGCGTTCGGGATGTATGTGCTGGCGTATGTGTATCTGGGTTCCGGATGGTGGGCGCTGCCGCTGTTTGCCGCCGGGTTTATCGCTGCCGGAGAATATCTGTACCGGGACGTGAAGCGCCCGTGGGAAAGCTGGGTCTGGCTGGCCTGCGTGGTGGTGATCGCGGGCTGCATCACGTGGCGCAGCCTGCATCCGAACCAGTACGACTCCCGGCTGGATGTGCAGGTCATGCAGGAGTATGCCATCCCCTCGAGACTCGCCTTTCTGGCACTGCATATCCTTGCCGTCTACTGGCTTCTGTGCCGCTCCGGGCGGCTGACCGGCGGCGAAAGCGGCCATCTGCTGCCGCTCGACGCGCTGTACGCGTTTCTCATCGTCCCGTTTCAGAATTTCTTCCTGCGCATCCGCTGCGTGATCTTCGCGCTGAAGTCCAAAAAGGAGCGCGGCGTCAGCGCCGGCGCGATCGCAGTCGCGGTGCTCGCGGCGTTCGCCGCGCTGGTGCTGCTCGTGCTGGCCATGACGCAGCTGTCCGCCGCAGACGACACCTTCGGCGAGCTGATCGATGACCTGCGGCTGACGCTGACGCTCGATCTTGACGAGACGTGGTTCTATCGTCTCCTCGCCTCCCTGCCGGTCGGCGCGTACGTGTTCGGCCTGCTGGCCGGTCTCGGCCGCCGGACGCCGGAGGATATGCGCGGGCGCGGAGCGGCGGTCATGGACCGCCTGCCGAAGCTGCGCACCGTCCCGGCGGGCATCTGGGCCGCGGCCCTCGGGCTGTTCAGCGCGCTCTATCTCGTGTTCTTCTTCGTGCAGGGCCGGTACCTGTTCGGGGCCTTTACCCGGACGCTGCCGGAGAGCTTTACCGTGGCCGAATACGCCCGCCAGGGCTTCTTCGAGCTCTGCCGCGTCATGGCGATCAACTTCACCCTTTTCTGGCTTGTCACGCGTACCGCGCGGCAGGAGCAGAAGCTGATCCGCTGGATGGCCGCCGCCCTTCTGGTCCAGAGCATGCTGTTCGCCGTCATCGCGATCTCCAAGCTGGCGCTGTATATCGACTGCTTCGGCCTCACGCCCCTGCGCGTGCAGAGCACATGGCTCGTGTGCGTGCTGCTCCTCGGCTGCGTCTGCGCGCTCTATACCCACCTGACCGGCAAAAAGTCCATGCGCGCCTGGATGATCTTCGGCGCGGTGACGCTGGCTGTTTTGTGCATGGTGCAGCTCCCGATGCATATCCCGGCGCCGGAACATCCGGGATAAAAAAATTCCAGCAGCCCCCTTGACAACCGCTCCGCCTTCTGCTATTATAATAAGGCTCTGTGAGAGCCTTATATCGCGGGATAGAGCAGTTCGGTAGCTCGTCGGGCTCATAACCCGGAGGTCGGGGGTTCAAATCCCTCTCCCGCAACCATAAATCGCCGTATTTCGTGAGAAATGCGGCGATTTCTCTATCGTTTTGTTCGGATTTCTCTGTTTTGCTCATTTGCAATTCATGCTCCCCGTGGAGTCTTTGCTCTTGCTTGCTGGACATAGTTTCCATATCAAAGCATTCCGAAAGTTCTGATTGGAATGCTGCCGTTTGACAGCTTTACGCGCTATTTGCAATAAAGTATGCAATAGCGCGTTTTTTTGTTTCATGCCGTGTGGTTTCGTCGCTGCGGAAAGGTCGGCAAAACAATATCTGCAAACTTGGCGCGAGAGGCAGTACCATTTAATCTCGGCGCTGCATCCATCTGACCCATGTTAAGATAATCGCTCATCATGCCGATGGCCTCGCGCTCGATATCCTCGTTCTTGTGAAGATATTTGCGCGTTGTTTCGATCGACGAATGTCCCAGAATTCCCTGCACGATGTTGAGCGGCACCTTGTCTTCCACCAGCCGCGTTGCCAGCGTGTGCCGCAGCGCGTGGGGATTGACCTTGCGGATCTCGCAGCGTTTGGAAACTGCGGCCAGCCGGATCTCAAAACTCTTGGGATCAAGGTGCGTCCCGGCTTTGGACGGGAACAGCAGCCCGTCCGGGTTCGGCCAAGTGGAATTTGCCAGCGTGAACAGATGCCGGATCAGAAGCTCGCACAGGCCGTCAGAGATCGCGATCTCGCGGTTCGACGTGCTTGTCTTCGGCGTGTTCTGAACGATAAGGTGCGTTTTCTTCTTCTGATCGTAATTCAGAATCTCAATGTTTGGATTCTCTGGAGAAACGGCTGCTGTTGGAACACGGATCAGATTTTTCGTGACCGAAAGCGTTTGCTTCTCCAAATCCAGATCGGAAATTTTCAGCGCCAGCACCTCGCCGACGCGGAATCCGACAAACAGGGTCGTCAGAATCGCGACGCGCTGCGTTTCCCGCATGACCTCCTCAATGAAGACCTGCATTTCCGACGGACTCAGGACACGCATCTCCGGCGTAATAACTTCCGGCCTTGTCGTGTCAACCGTTGGATTACACGGCAGTTGGTATTTTCTCATGGCGTACGCAAAAAAGTCCTTCAGCAGCATATGCTGGTTCTGAATGGTCTTTGCGGACAAGCCGCCTTTCCGCCCATCCAAACGGCCGCCGTTTTTCTGCTTTCTTTGATAATAGTCCTGTATGGTGTCCTGGGTGATCTGGTAGAGCGGCAGGTTTCCAAAGGCTTCCGCGAAATGAATCCGATAAGTATCCAGATAGCTTGCATAGGTAGACGGCTTTCTGGCAGGCGGCGATTTGTAAAGCTCAAGCCATTTAAGGAAAGCTTCTGAGAACAGTATTTCCGACTCGATATGGTGGCCGAGCTTGGCCCGGAGTTCTTCGAGACGGGCGGATTCTGCCGCCTGCGCTTCCTCCTCCGCCTTGATACGCGCCTGTTCTTCTTCCCATTGTGCGCGGCGCTCTTTGCAGATCGTCTTGGTACGGCCCTTAAATGCTTTGCGGTATGGACTGCCATCCTCTTTTCGGCCATATGTAACCTGATAGACCCATGATTTATCCTTTTGCTGATAGAAGCTGCCTTCTCCGTTGGAACGACGTGCCATGCTATCAACCTCCAATTTCTTTATAATATTTGGAGATTTGACGTTAATTCATAATCGTATGCGAGGACTTCATCCACTCATAAAAGGGTTCCTTTGGAACGCGAAAAGAATTGCCGATGCGAATGACCGGAAATGACTTGCTGTGGATCAGATTGTACGCAGCGTTGATGCTGATGTTCAGGATCTGCTTGATATCCCGTACTGTCAGGGTTTCGTTTTCGCGCTTTTCCATCGTGGAATCCTCCTCATACGAAGTAAAATATGAACTTTTCAAGGTGCAGAAGCTGACTCGTATAGCTATTGTACGACAGCTCTGCGGGTAATGCAATGCCACCGCGGGTATCGCGGCGGCATTATTTTGAAAGATGTTTCTCTTTTCGTCTTCCTACCGCCGAAGAATACCGTCAGCGAAAGCGTACAGATTTGCGAGTTCCTCCACAGCCTGTTGTCTGAGCCGCTGCACGGTTCTGGGCGTCGAGCCCATACCGTCCGCAATTTCGCCCCAGGACTGCTGCTCGAAGTAATACCTACGGATCACGTCCTGCTGCCGCCCGTCCAGAAACCCTATGTAATGCGAAAGCCGATCCTGCTCATGGCAGAGATCGGCATATTTGGAGATCAGTTCTTCGACGCTCTCCCCATTGAGCTGCGCGGCAGCGCGCTGATAAGACATTGCAATTTCAGGGACGCTTTTGGGATAGGCATTTGTACCGGCATTGTCCGCGTCCCGCTTTTGAAACGTCATGACCTCAATCATTTCCGTCGGCGTAACATGGCTGGCATACTGTATTTCGTACTGAAGCAGTTCTATCTGCCGCATCATTTTCTGATAGTTTTCCAGCCGATCCAGCACTTCGTTCAGGTATTTGTTGTCCATTTGTTATCCCTCCTAAACCAAAATGCTGCCCGCCGGGTATGCGGCAGCATACAAAAAAACAGATGCTGCAGCCAAGCACTGCAACATCTGTTTTCTATTTTTCTATTGTAAGGATAACACAGATACCTGCGACAAATCAAGTGCCGAGCGTGCGCGATTTTAGGCGATTGTGCGACAGAAGTGCGACATATACTAAACGAAATCTAGTCGCTTAATATTGCCGAATGGCAGACGTAAGTGACACATCTTCCACGAATGAACCATATCGATTATATGTGTTTGCGCTCAGTTCCGCCATATAATAATATCCGGAAGAAACTCTGCACCCGCCTTCAAATGACGGTAATATCGACCGATCAACATCCCACGTCTGTACAGGAGTCCAACTGGTCTTGTTTTTACTCTTATAAAGTGTAATTGTCATTTCTGCACTTATATTTTCATACAGCGACATTTCTGCCGTACAAGTCGCATAGCCGTTGCTTGAAATACTTAAAAAAACAGACATCGAACTTACAGACGAATAACGATACGTTGATATAGGGGCCTCAAATGCTGCCGCAGATACGCTTGTAATGACCAACAAAAGCGCAATAATTACGGAAACGGCTCTTACTGTGATTTTTTTCATATACACTCCTTGAATTTCTTGAATTTTCAAAATGCCGCAGTAAAGGAAATCATCGCAGTACAAGAATTATGTTTTTTATTACTTCGCGCACAGTGTCCAAATCAGTTTTTGTTCCCCTTACGACAAGCATTTTATTGTTGAAGTCATCTGTCCAAACAGCCTGAATGACATCATTCTTTCGCACATACATGATTTTCTGCTGCTCTGTTGTCTCATCCCATTCTTCTGCATCCTCCGTATCTATCGCAACAGTTCCTTCTGCATTCTCTAAGGAATACTCACTGATAAGCAGCTCTGAACCAGATGAATTTTTAAACAGATATTTATTGACAGTTGTAGTAGCCATGTTTAGCGACAAATTATAATCACCGGGAACGCATGCTGTTATGATCTCACAGCTATTAGCGGCTTCATCTTCATTGTTTGCCGGTAATCCATCGCCATTTTGGATATAAAACTGAGTTCCTATATCAAATTTCTCCACAAGAAAACTCATTGTTTTCTCACGAACAGCGGCCGAAACGCTAAAGGCTCCGGCAAATAGAAAAATCGGAATTAAAATCCATAATGCAACACGATTAAGTGTACGAACTGCTTTTCGGGCCGCCTTTTGCCGCTGCACTTTTCTTTGATTTTTTTCAAGGATTTGCAGGCAGCGCTTGTTCAAACTTTCGGGAATGGCTGCGTTCGGATCTGCAAGAAGCTCCTCATTTTTCTGCATCAGCTCTTTGCCATTTGCCTCCGCCACTCTGTTCATAAGCAGCGCGAAAAAGGCGTCTTCGTATTGCTCATACAGTCGTTCATCTTCATTCATGTTTTTTACCTCCTTCCCGGAGCTTTTCTACAAATGCGCGTCTGGCCCGGGTCAATTTCATTCTAACGCTGGAAGGCTTACAACCGAGCATTTGCGCAAGTTCTGCGTCCGATAGGTCCATCAGATATTTTCCGTACAACAGTTGCCTTTCTTCTTCGCGTATTTCCTGAAAGGCGGTTAACAGTTCTTCCTGTTTTTCCTTTTCCAAGTACCTTACCTCGGCTCCGGGGATATGAGCCTGTGGAAAATCCTCTGTTAAGTCATCCAACGGGATGCAGCGAGCGGTTTCCTTTTGATCTCGTTTTATTGTGTTGATCGCGGTATTGCGAACCGCTGCTGCAATATAGTTTATTTGTGCATAAGGTGGTAACCGCTGAAGCGTTGCTTCATTCTTCAGCAAGGAGAGTACTGCTGTCTGTACGATATCCTCCCGCTGCGCCGAAACCTCCGAGTATTTTCCAGCGATATAATACATGAGGCGTTCGTGTTTAAGATATATGTCTTCCATGAAGCATGGTTTCTCTTTTTTCTTGCTCATGTTTGGTTCTCCTGAACGTTCATATACTAAGACACGGAACGTGCCGTTTTGCAACAAAAAATTTTGTGGGTATATTGTCACATCAAGCTAACATCTTTGCGACATTAGTTTTACTATAATAAAATTAATTTTTCAATACAATACTATTGCAAATCTAATATCTCGCACATTTTGATTTTAGAATAAGTATAATGTCAAAAACTGCGAAAGAAGGTGTGAGCTTGACGAAATTTGGTGAAATACTGATGCAGCTTCGTCAAGAGAAGCATCTTTCGCAAGCCGAACTGGGACATATCATCTATGTTTCCGGCGGAACGATTTCGAATTATGAAAAAGGCGTTCACTATCCGGATGTTGAAAAGCTGGTCAGGCTGGCAGACTACTTTAACGTTTCTATCGATTATCTTCTGGGACGATCTACCTCGAAGCTCTCGCCCGATGTGTTTGCGCAGACAGTTTCGGATGACACAACTGTTGGTGATGTCGTTCAGTCCCTTCAACGCTTGTCTCCTGCCAGAAAGCGTGCAGCCTGCACCATGGTCGCGGATATGGAGGTAGCTTCCATGATCCATATTGCAGGAAAGAGGGAGCGAGCTTGATCCCGTTTTGCATTCTTGTAATCGAAGACGATGACGACCGCGAATTTATGGCTGCGCTGTTTATCCAATACCAACGGCTTCTTTACAAAGAAATCTATGACATTCTGAAGAACCCATGGAATACGGAAGATGTTCTACAGGCTACGTTAGTCAAGCTGATCGATAAACTCCCGGAACTCCGAAACAAGGAACAGCCGCAGCTGATCGGGTATATCAGCGCGACCGCGCGAAATACGGCCTATAATTTCTTACGATCACAAAAGAAAATCGCGCCATTCTCTTTTGAGGAATACATGCAGCAATCCGAGCCAATCGTCGAGCATCGGCAAATGGAAGACCTCCTGATCTCAAAAGAGGAGATCGATGAATTGGTGCGGCGCTGGCCGCAGCTTGATGCCAAGAGTAAGTATCTGTTAGAAGGAAAATACATACTCGGCAAAAGCGATGAGGTTATGGCCGAGGAACTGTCCATAAAACCCGCCAGTGTCCGAATGGCGCTGACGCGGGCAAGACAATGTGCATATCAGCTTCTTACGAAAGAGCAAACCCCGAGTCGTTCATGATGAACGGTTCGGGGTTTGTTGCATTTGGTCGGCTTTTGTGTCTGATATTTTGGGGATGGATTGTCTCTGAGCGCGGAATGGTCTGCATTGTCTACCTGCACAGAAAAACAGATTTTTCTTGTATAAACTGACAAATTGACTTCATCTGAAAAACGTGCTACTCTGGCATTAGGCAAACGGTTGCACGAATAAATATGTTGTATTCAGTTTCATTTTATCGTCGAAAGCAAATATTCTCGATATTTCATTGCTTTTATCGCTGCTTTTTCGCGAAAATTCAAGAAATATCGGGAAACCGTTTGCACGGAGGTGCAGGATGGCAGCAACGATCAAGGATGTGGCGCGGCTGGCGGGCGTTTCGCCGTCGACGGTTTCGCGCGTGCTCAATCAGAAGGGCGTCATTTCGGACGAGACGAAGCAGAAGATCGCGTCCGCGATGGAGCAGCTCAAATATGTTCCCAACGACATTGCGCGCAGCTTTGCCAACGGCTCGGCGCACGCGATCTCGCTGGTCATCGATATCTCGGACGGCACGGCCTACGCCAACAATTTCTTCAACAACACCGTCTTCGGCATCGAGACTGCTGCGCACCAGAACGACTATAACCTCATCATCACGAACGGCGCGGCAGCGTTTGGCTGCATTTCCTCCGTCGAGCGGCTGATCGCCGGAAAAAAGGTCGACGGCGTGGTGCTGCCGATCTCCCTTGTGACGGACGAGCTGCTGCGCAGAATCGAAGACTTAAGCGTGCCGTGTGTGATCCTCGGCCGCTCGGAGGAGGTCGGCGCGGAGGCCAACTGGGTCGATATCAACAACGTGCAGGCTGGCCGCAGGGCCGTCAGGCTCCTGCTGGAGCGCGGATATAAAAAGATCGCCTTCCTTTCGGACGGCGACGGGGAGGTTTTCAATCAGGACCGCATCGCGGGCTACCGCCGCGAGCTTGCCGCGAATCATCTGTCCGTCCCGGACGGCTTCATTCTCCACGGGCTGCCGACGGTTGAGAGCGGCATGGACTGCGTCCGTGCGCTCCTGCAGGGCGACGACGCGCCCGACGCCGTCATCTGCAGCGACGACCGGCTGGCGCTCGGTGCGCTGCGGGCCGCGCATCAGTTGGGGCTGCGGGTACCGGAGCAGTTCGGCATCATCAGCTGCGACAACACGCCGCTGACGGAGCTGGCCGAGACGCCCATCACAAGCGTGGATGTTGACACGTTCGCGCTCGGCGTGCAGGCGGCGCAGATCCTGATCGAGCAGATCGAAGACCCGCAGACCAGCCTGCGGCAGATCCTGCTGTCGACGAAGCTCATCGAGCGTGCCTCGACGATGCGGGAAACACGAGAAGAAACGGAGGCGATCCACATTTGAATCAGGCGGCCATCATCCACCGGCCCACCTCGGACTACATCTACCCAAGCTCACGCAACACGCTGGAGCTCCAGCTCATCACGGCGCGGGCAGATGCGGACGAGGTCGAGCTCTGGTACTGGATGCGCTATGAGACGGATCCGGCGAAGATCCGGCGGCAGCGGCTGCACGTATCCCTACAGGACGCGCTGCACGACTACTACCGCACGACGGTCTGCACCGGCCAGATCGCGGCGTACACCCGGTACTGCTTCCACCTGAAAGCCGGGACGGACGAGCTGTGGCTCGGCGCGAACGGCCTGCAGGACACGGAGCCACACATGAACGGGAATTTCTTCGAATTCCTCTGGCCGAACCCGACGGACGGCTTTTCCGCGCCCGCGTGGCGGAGTCGGCAGGTGTACTATCAGATCTTCCCGGAGCGGTTCAAGAACGGAGATCCCTCCCTCACCCCGCCGAGTGCGGAAGGCTGGGGTTCTGCGCCGACGCGAGAGAATTTCATGGGCGGTGATCTGGCGGGCATTACGCAGCAGCTCGACTATATCCAGTCGCTCGGCGTGACGTGTCTGTATCTGACGCCCATCTTCCGCGCACCGTCAAACCACAAGTACGACACGGCCGATTATTTCGAGATCGACCCGGCCTTCGGCACGAAGGACGATCTGCGGCGGCTGGTCGACGGTGTCCACGCACGCGGGATGCGCATCCTCCTCGACGGCGTATTCAACCACTGCGGCTACTGGTGGGACAAATTTCAGGACGTTGTCAAAAACGGCGAAGCGTCGCCGTATCGCAGCTGGTTCTTTATCCACAGCTATCCCGTCGACGCGGAGCAGCAGAATTACGACTGCGTCGGGCATTACAAATGGATGCCGAAGCTGAACCTTGCAAACCCGGACGCGCGGGACTATTTCCTCTCCGTTGGCCGGTACTGGTTGGAGGAATTCGGCATCGACGGCTGGCGGCTGGATGTGGCGGACGAGCTGCCGACCGCATTTCTGGAAGCCTTCGCCGCGGCGATGCGCGCGTGCAAGCCCGACTGCATCCTGCTCGGTGAAACATGGGGCGACGCCGGGCGGCTCGTAAGCGCGAACCGGCTCGACAGCGCGATGAATTATCTCTTCCGCGACGCAGCGGCCGCGTGGCTGGCGAAGGACGCGCTTTCCGCGTCGGAATTCGGCTGCCGCCTCAACCGGGCGCTGGCCCTGTACCCCAGCGAAACGAACCTTCGGATGTACAACCTGCTGGACAGCCACGACACGGCGCGTTTCCTCTATGAAGCGGGCGGCGACAAGGCAAGGCTGCGGCTGGCCGCAGCGCTGCAAATGACGTTCCCCGGCTCCCCGGCGATCTTCTACGGCGACGAGGTCGGCCTGAGCGGCCCGAACGACCCCGGCTGCCGCATGGCGATGCAGTGGGATGCAGAACAGCAGGACAGGTGGCTGCTGCGCTGGTACCGGCGGCTCATCCAACTGCGGCTCGCATCCGATTCTCTGACAGACGGCGATTTCCATACCGTACTGGCCGACGACGCGGCGAACGTATACGCCTTTTCACGCACTGCGCCCGGCGAGCAGACGCTCGTCGTCCTGCACGCAGGAACGGCACACTGGCGCGGGCAGTTCCCGATCCCGGACTGGGCACGGGAATTTGCCGCATGGACGCTCTACTGCCAGACGGGCGGCATGACAAAGGATGACCCGTTCCACCCCACGATCCTGACGGACGATCCGGGACGCTTTGAAGCGGAGCTTCCCGCAAGATCCGTTAAGATAATCCGATTCATCAACAAAAAATTAAAGGAGAAGGTGCAATCATGAAACAGACAAGTATCAAAAAAATGCTGGCG
>OLOQ01000424.1_pt1 | contig 49585 bp, 64 predicted proteins | sample 1673101 | NCBI WGS metagenome assembly OLOQ01 (sample SAMEA3136754, study PRJEB25190) | human gut metagenome | biome: human gut; feature: human-associated habitat; material: faeces | place: Austria | collected 2013 | reverse complement strand
CCTGTCGCTCGAGGACGAGTGCCAGGCCTACCACGACACGTGGGGCATTGGCGCGAATGGCGAGGAGCTGTATCGCGAGCTGAGCGACATCCTGATCGATGGGTACTCCAAGGTGCCGCCACGCGAGGGGCTCCTGGCATTTTTGAAGCAGGCGAAGGCGGCGGGAATCGCCATGTGCGTGGCCACGTCCACGCCGGCCGAGCTGGTTAAGTCTGCACTCGCTGGTGCCGGGCTCGACGCTTACATGGAGTTTGTTACCACGACGGGTGAGGCAGGACGCTCCAAGCAGTTCCCCGATGTGTACGAGCTGGCGCTGCGCCGCCTGGAGGAGTGCCACGGGCATAAGTTTGAGCGCGCTTGGGTGTTTGAGGACGCGGTTTTTGGCCTAAAGAGTTCTGGAGCCGCCGGCTTTAAGCGTGTGGGTATTTATGACCCGCACGGCCGTATGAAGCGCGATGACGTGCGCGCCAACTGCGATATCTTTATCGACAGCTACGAGGAGCTGAATCTGACCCGCGTGCTTTCGTTTGAGGGATAGGCGAGGGCTGTGGCTTGCAAGGTATTAGTGGTCTGCGGTTCGCCCGTGGTGGCGAGTGCGGATCTGTTGCGTCAACTGGCGGGGGAGTGCGACCACGTTGTCGCCGTGGACCGCGGACTCGACGCGCTGCTGGGCGCGGGACTGGGCTGCGACGTGTATGTGGGGGATGCCGACACGGTGAGCGACGCCGGTCGCGCGTTGGTCGATGCCGCCATCGACTTTGAAGTTGAGCGCCATGACCCGTACAAGGACTATACCGATCTGGCGCTGGCGCTCGATTCCGTCCGCCGTCGTTGGCCGGGTGCCGAAGTGGTTGCAACCTGCGCTACGGGCGGCCGTCCGGATATGGCGCTGAGCGTGCTGGGGCTGTTGGCGGGCTACAAGGATGCCCCTGTCTGGATTGCCGAGGACAAGGTGATCGCTCGCATCCTTCGCGCAGGTGAGTCGTGGACCATCGAGGGTGTCGAAGGCAAGACATTCTCCATCATCGCCATAGCCCCCAACACCGAGGTTAGCGAACACGGCCTAGAGTGGGAACTGGATCACAGCCCCCTGGGCTTGTTATCCGACACAGGCATCAGCAACGTCGTCAGGTCAACAGCCACAATTCAAGCCCACACCGGCACCGCCATCGCGTACCTCTACAAGTAAGGGCCATAACATCAGGGTTTTATTGGGACGGCGGATAGAAATAATCGCTCGAAGAGTGATTATTTCTATCCCGTCCCAGGAAAACCCGTAAGTAAGACATTCAACCCAAAAAAACTTCTTGCACAACAGTGAATCTTCCCCTATAGTATCTCCTCGTCACGGGGGCGTAGCTCAGCTGGGAGAGCGCTTGACTGGCAGTCAAGAGGTCAGGGGTTCGATCCCCCTCGTCTCCACCACATGAGAGTTAGACGAACCCTTGTTCATCAGGGGTTCGTCTTTTTTTGTTGGCATAAAGTCATCGTCCCAATTGTCGAAGCTAAAGAACAGCTGCACTTCATCGCCGTCGATTTGTATGAATCGTATGAACGTGTCGATGATTTCGAATGGGTCAGATTCTGCGCCTAGCGTGTCGAGCCATGCAAGATAGTCATCAAGGCTCAAGTCTTCGGCGCTTTCCGCTTCAAGCGCTTTCTCCAATTCCTCTTTCAGAGCCGCGTGACGGGCTTTCAATTCCTCAACCCTATCCTTGCCGCCTGGGGGCGCTATGCCGTCCTCTATGGCGTGCCATATGCGCTCAAACGCCACGTCTATGCGCCTTATCTCTGCCGTGATGCGCTCGCTTTCCTTTGGCGCGTCATCCTCGGCGGTTTCAGCGATCATCATCTCAAGCGTTGCGATGATACGCTCGCGCACCTTTTGGTCATGTATCGATTCGAGTATGGTGTCGGAAACTGCATCCTCTATGAGGTCGCGGCGGAACGTTCGGCGGCATTTTGGGCAGCGGTAGTAGTAATACGTTTTGCCGCTCTTTCCAGTTCCAGAGGTTCCGACGAACCACCTGCCGCACTCTCGGCAATACATCTTGCCGCTGAGCGCATAGGGCTGCTCTCCGTCAACAACGCGGTGCTTGTGGCCGCGTCCGTTGAGGATGCTTGCAATCTCGTCTTGTTCCTGGCGTGACCACAGTGCAGGCATGCCGTTCGTCGTGCGCACGCCAGCGTATTTGTACACGCCGCAATTTTGCTCGCGCGAGAGCAGCCTTTTAATCGTGCTTTGCGAGAACGCCTTGCCGCGCCTGGTTCGCTCGGTTCTTATTGCCCTCTGGATGTCGGCAATGGTTGAGCCTGAGAACAACATGTTTTTCATCTTGTGCATAACGGCGGCTTCGCGCTCGTTTACGACGAAGCGGTCGTTTACGACGTCCCAACCGTACAGACGCTGACCGCTCGCCATGCCGCGTTGCGCGTTCTTCTGTATACCGTCGCGGATGCGCTCAGAATCGACGACACTTTCGTATTCGGCAAGCACTTCAAGCATGCCGAGGTGCAGCACCTTCGTTGAGCCCTCGCCGAGCGTTTCACCGGCATAGAGGATTTCAACGCCTGCCTTACGAAGCATGATGCGCGCAAGAGCCATTTCGTCTCTGTTGCGCATGATGCGCGTGACTTTGTATATCACCACGTAATCGAAAAGTCCCTTTTGGGCATCTTTTAACATTGCCTGAAATTCAGCGCGGTTCGTGTTCTTGCCAGTTTTGGCGTAATCGCTGTAGACGCGTACAACGGCAAGGCCGCTTTCGTCACAGAACTCGCGTGACTTATCGACCTGAATTTCAATGCTTTCGTCTCGCTGGTTGTGCGAGCTGAAACGTGCGTAAATGGCCGCACGGTTACCCTTTGCCATGGTATTATCACCTTGCCTTTTCAGTTGTCTACGGAATGGCGCGCCCTGTATCTGGTCTTGGCGGATGGATACAGGGCATTTTGCTATCTGTACGTTATGAGCGTGTCGTAACGGTCTGCGCCGCTGATACCTTGGTCAGGAACAGAGTTGGTTTCTACCCTGATAATCTCAAGGCCCTTATCTTGAAGCGCGTTGAGGACTTCGTTTATCTGCTCGTTGTATTTCTGGTCAGCGCCGAATACCCGTCCGCTAAAGGATTGACCGAACGACCGAATGAGCATGACGTGAATGCGCCCGTCGGGCGTTGGAATCGAGGAGATCGCCTTTTCGATTTCCTGCCGTGCCATTTCTTCACGCTGGTTCTTGAAGATTCCCATTTCTAGCCCTTTCTCGATTCGCTTGCCGCAGCCTTTGCGGTCATCGCTATGTTCTGCTGCCACTGCGGCGAGCTTTCGCGGTAGTTGTCCACAATCTCGCGTTCGTCGCTGGTCAAGTCGTCTTCGCTCGTCCCCGTGCTTGGAAAGCCACATAAATCATTCGGCGTACATTTCAATGCTGCGCATAGCATGAAAGCGTCTTCGAGCGGAATACCAACCTCGCCACGTTCCCATGAAGCATATTTGCGTTCTTTTATGCCGAGGAAATCGGCAAACGCCTTTTGTGTCGCAAAACCAGCGGCCTTGCGCAGCTCTTTCAATTTCAATTGATATTCCATGCGCCCTCCTTTCGTCGCTGCAACGCCGATTCTACGTTATTCACGTACGTTAATCAAGGAAATACGTAATTCACGCTTGCAAAGAACGTTAAACACGTTTATTGTCTGTAGCCATCAACGTGATTCACGTTGATTTAGGTTCTTTTACTACACGTAAAAGAATACGGTTTGTATTGACTAAAGCCAATACAAACCTAATGAGCACTCATTGAAAGGAGGTGAACATATGCCCGAGTTGAAACATGCGTTTGCGGACAATCTGCGAGTTCGTCGCGTCAAGAAGCATTGGTCGCAACAGCAGCTTGCGGAAGCATCCGGTGTCGGCGTTGATGCAATCGGCAAGTACGAGCGTTGCGATTGCTCGCCGACGCTGGAAAGCATCGTAAAGCTTTCAACCGCTTTGGACTGCACGCCAAACGATTTGTGCACTTTCCCCGAATTCAAGTAAGGAGGTCGCGTAATGGAATGTGTTGACGAGCTGTTTCAGGTAGTCGGCCTGTGGAGCTTCTTCGCTTCGGCTGTTGCCGTCGGCGTTGGGCTTGGCGTCGAATATGCGCTCAAGCACACCACTTTCACTGTTCGCAAGTATTAAGAAAGGAGGGGTTTCAAATGTATGAAACCAAGCCAGAAACCGCTGGTTTGCGTAGTGGTTTTAGACAAGCAAAACCGCCGCAGCGCGTCGAGTGCGTATCAGCGTCGGTTCTTTACGAGGGTCAGAGAAGCTGCGCAAGCCTGCAAAGAGAAGGTGCCCGCGCACGTCGGCAAACGCGCACGGGCTATCGTCAAAACTTCCAGAGCAATGACGATGAGATTCTAGCAGGAAAACCGTTGGTTATCCGTTGGTTTGTCTACATTTTCGCGGCGTTGTGCCTGTGCGGAATCGTCCCCATGGCGGCAGCGGAATGGCTCATCTGGTTTTGCGATTCCTTTGGCTGCTGGTGGCTTCCGCTTGTCCTGCTCGTCGCTGAGGTCTGGTTCATCTTGCATTTGATCGGGCGTGACGTGCGATGAACACCGACGATTTCACCCAGCCGCTCGAAAGCGTGATGCGGCAAGAGCGAATGGCGGTCTACCCGCTTCCGCTCAAGATTCAAGACCGCGCAGAGCTGTTCGCCAAATGGTGCGAACTGAACCCCAAGACGCTTCGAAGCATCGAGCTCACGGCCTTGGCTATCCATCAGCGCGGCATGCGCGTATCGACCAAGTACCTCATCGAGAAGCAGCGCTACGATGGTTCGCATCAGATTACGGGCGTTCCGTTCATGGATGGAAACGGACAAGAGCACGCCTATGCCATCAATAACACGGATACGCCGCTTCTGAGCCGTTGGCTCTTGGAGAGACACCCCGATCTGAACATCGAGACACGCAAGTCTATCTACGACACGAAGAAAGAGGGCTGACATGCTGCGCAAGAACATCGTCAAGCAGCTTCGCGAAGTTTCCGACGTTGCTCACTGCATCGAGGATTGCCACATCGGCAACAGCGTCACCGGCGAACGCATCGACTTCGATGCCGCGTTTGTGAGCGAAATCATCTGCTCAACGCTCGCGTACGCGTCTGTGCTGGTCGATGGCCGCTTGAAGGCGGGAGACCACGAAGACCACCTGATGACAATCATCCGAACCGCGAGCCAGAAGTATGTCGAGCAGTTGTGACCAGCTGAGCCTGTTCGAAGAGCCGCCAATGCCAGAACCTGGCGCATGCGAGTACGACAACGGCGTTTTTGACGCCACGGGCAACAAGCCGAAAAGCAGGTGCATGTTTCGCGGCGTCTTGATCTGGACGAACTGCCGAGAGTGCGGCCACTGCGTATGGGAGGGCTGGCATCTTCGCGGCATGAGCAAGGGGCTTGTGATGGATGAAGGAGGTGAAGACGAATGATGGTTGCCAAGGAGGTTCACGACAAAGCGCAAGACCCTATGGCGTGGTTCCAGCACGACTCAAACGCCGCGCAAGACCAGAAGTGCCAACGGTTGCTGTTCCGCTATGGAAACGCTGGGTATGGCGCATTCTGGCGGCTGTGCGAGATTCTGGCGAACACCACGACGCACTCTTTGCCCGTGGAGACAGATGAAGACTGGCTGATACTCGCCGAACAGATAGGCATGCGCAAGGCTGGCGCGTTCGACGAGATTTCAAGCGTCGACGATTGCAAGGACTTCATCAGCTGTCTTCTTGAGATCGGTTTGCTGACGCGCGACGGAAAAGGGCGCATCGAGAGCGCGAGGATGCAGAAAAACGCTTTGTATTTCGGCATGCAAAGGGCGAACGGAGCCAAAGGCGGGAGACCTCGCAAGAACAAGTCAGAGCCGATGAAATAGCAGGTCAAAGGCGGTAAAACGGATGTTCATGGAAGAAACCAGCGGTAAACCATCGGTTTGCGATTGGCTAAACCCTAACAATACAATACACAACAATACAGGGCGGATTTTGGGTTGGGTCCCAACCCAACCCAAACCCAAAATCCGCAAACGTGCTTGTGGCGTTATGTGACAAGTAAGTCTTACTTTCTTTGCTTCTTTCTTTGCGGACGTTCGTTTTCGCGTCGGGTTTTCGAGCTTTTCAGTCGCTCGAATCATAGTTTTCAACACGCTTTCAACAAGTTTTCAACAATCGAAGAGTTTTCAACAAAGGACGGTGATTCACATGTCTTGGCGAAGCTATGCCAACAAGGTCAAAACGCGGCGGTGCCCGTTCTGCGGAACGGAACGTCCGCTTGATTGGTTCATCGAAATCGACAAGCCGCTGGGAGACAAGCGCTGCTGGAAGTTCCGCGAGCTGAAGAAAGGAGAAGGCAATGACCGCATGGAGATCGCCGCAAGTCGCGCAGCTCTATAAGATTCTCCATGAGGTCGATTTTCAGCAGCTTTTGGAGGTGGCCGAAGATGGCGAGTAGGGAAAGCCGTGTTTTGCGGCTGCTTGAACCGCAGGGCGAGCCCGACATCATCGAATGCGACGGCAGGCTGTATGTGCCTGACGAAGAGTGCGAGTTCGTTCCAGAAGAGTTCGACACCGTGTGGGATGAGGAAGACCAGTGCTTGCGGATTGCCAAGCCTTCCGATGATTGCGACTGCTTCACGTGTTCGAAATGCGGCCAAGAGCTGATGTTCGATTGGAGCGGCGAATACAGCTGGTTCGAGCCTGAATACCCGTACAAACCTATCAGCTTGAAATACTGCCATGGATGCCGCGCAAGGGTTCTGTTCCCGCATCCGTGGTTGGGCTCAAAGGAGGAAGAATGATTTGCATCGTTGGAACGCGCGGATCGGGGAAAACGACACGGCTGCTTGAGCTTTCCGCTCAAAGCGGCGTTCCGATTGCCGTTCGGAACGTAATACAGGCAACGTGGCTTCGGCGCTATATGGGCCAATGCGGAATTGATGCACCCGACCCAATTGTTGTTGGTCGTGGAATCTATGGAGAGCGATGTTTTACCTCAATTGAGGTCAAGCGAGATTCCGACGGAATGGTTCCAGTCCTTATTGACGACGTTCGTGCTTTTTTTGGCGATATGGGCATCAGGGCCGAAGCAGTAACCATAGATGCCGATGCCGTCAACTTCGAGTTCGCAATCAAGGCGAATCCGACACTGGTTAACTGCCTGCGCGTCTGGCGCAACTGTAAGAAAGGCGGCAAGGAATGACTTCATACGTCAAACGCGTCGGCGATCTGACCGACGAGGATGGTTTTGTGGATTGCACTTACGCAACGGAAGCAAGCACTGATTCTGCTTTTGATCCCGTTACGAAGCCATCGCATTACGCTGGGCACACCGGCATCGATTGCAAGTCGGCAATGGAGTCGATGCTTGGAACCGAAGCGTACGTGTCCCACATGCAGGCATGCGCGTTCAAGTACATCTGGCGATGGCGCGGCAAGAACGGCATCGAAGACCTCAAGAAGGCGCGAGAGTGCATCGACAACATGATCCGCGCGATTGAAGGTGATGGGGATGAGTAGCGTCAAGCTTGGCTTCGAGATTAAGGGCAAAGCAATACACGCAAAGACCGAGGACATTGAGAACGCGGTAAAAGATCTAACGGTGTCCCTGTTGTTCCTCGCGCATTTGTTCGGCGTCTCTGGCGTGTCGGTGACGATAACGCGCGGTGATTCCGATGAGTAGGCTTGGCAAGCGCCATGTGCTCGAAAACCTCTGTATGGTCTCGCGGGACATGAGCAGGCGCATCCTGACGTGCGAGAAGCGCGAGCGCGAGAGCGCGAAAGTCAGCTACGAAGACCTCGTTATGTGGTCTGACATCGTTGGCGATGCTATCGAGGTAATCAATGACAAGGGCGGAAGCCATGAGCGTTGAGGTCAAGCAAGACGCGAAAGGCGTTTGGTATGCGCGCCCGTATCTCGGTACCGCGCCTGACGGCACGAAGATTCGCCCATATCGGCAGTTCCCCGAAGCGGCAACGAGGGCGCAGGCTCAAGAGCTGGCGAACCATTGGATTTCGCAGCTTTCCGCTGGCGGCAAGGTAAAGAGCGCCATCATAACCGACTTGCTCAAGACGTATATCGCCGAGCGCAAGGTTAAAGGCATCAGCCCTTACACGGTAAAGCGGTGGAACCTGTTCGCGCGCTCGTATGTGGGCAAGTACCTCAAAGGCAAATCTGCCTGCAAGTTGTCGGTAATGGATTTGAGCGACTTCGAAACACGGTTGCTGCTTCCGAAGGAGAAGCGCGGACAAGGCTTGTCGCGCAACACCGTCCGAAGCGTGCATTTCTTCTTGCGCGGCGCATACAACTACTGGGTCAAAAGCGGCGTGTGCGAGATGAACCCGCTGTTTTACGTGGAGCCGCCTGCCGAGGAAAAGCACGAAGCTGTGGCGCTCGACGAATGGGACTATCCGGGGCTTGACGAAGCCATTACGGCTTCCCTGCATCCCGACGAGCTTAATGAGAAGACCATGCGCGAAGCGGCCTACGCGTTCGCCGCATGGCTGGCGCTCCATACTGGCATGCGCGTCGGCGAGGTGTGCGCGATGCGCCGCCGAGATGTTTTTAGGCGGCTTGGGTACCTCCATGTATGCGGCAAGATTGTCGAGCTTGACGGCGGCGGGCTTGATCGCGTGGATGTTACTAAAGGCCGAAAGAGCCGAAACGTTTCCATGACGGCGCGTGAGTTCGAGACTGTGTTTGGTTTCATCGCGTTGCAGGATGCGTTTTCCGATGCCTTCACGCCAAACTCGCCACTGGTGAGTTTCAACGGCTTCTTCATGCGCCCAACGACGGTCTCGAAGGCGTTCAGCCGTCTACGCAACAGTTTGGGTCTTCCCAAGGGCTGCACGTTCCACAGCTTGCGACATACGCACGCAACGTGGCTTTTGGCGAACGGCGCGAACCTTAAGGACATCGCCGAGCGCTTCGGCCACGCTAACGAATCGACCACGCTTCGGCTTTACGCGCACGCCATGCCGGGGCGCGACCAGAGGGCGGCAGAGGTGTTCGACAAGTTTACCGATGAGCTTAAGGGAGACGGTGCCAACGGTGTGCCAACGGCATAGTCGTGCCAGTTTTGCCAACGGCAACAAAAAGAAAGGTCAGACCGTAAAACCAGCGGTTTTGAAAACGACAACCGACGTATTTCAAGTAAGAATCAGGAGATAGTGAAAATGGTACCGATTTTGACCAAAGAACAAAGGCAAGAGAACCTTGCTAAAGGAATGCAGATAAGGCATCAGCGAGTTGAGTATCGCGAGCAGTTGAAGAAGGGCGCTTTGCCGCTTGAGAAGTTCTTTGAGCTTGCGGATGAAGGAGATCAGGCGGCTGCGGGCATGCGCGTCAAGCAGATGATTACGGCTTTGCCTGGATACGCCGAGACCCGTGCCGATGCGCTCATGAAGAAGCTGCACATAGCAAGCGGTCGCAAGGTGAAGGGCTTGGGCAAGAACCAGCGGGCAAACCTGCTGTCTACCCTGGTGAGGTGGTAGGCATGCGCAAGCGAGATGATGGAAGCAAGCGCGTCAATCGCATAGCTCTGTTCGTGACTGTTGCTGGCGTGATACTCGTAGTGATTTTGATGTTCTGCTTCTTCTGCCTTGTCGAGTCGTTCGCCCTGCTGTTCACTCACGGCACGTTTACCTTGGTGCTGCCTGCAATTGCGACAGCCATCACGGTTTTCGCCTTCATGGCACTGGCAATCGTCGGAGGTGGTGCCCGATGAGCGCCGAGAGCCTTAACACCTGCACGCTGAGCGGGAACATCGGCAACGATGCCGAGGTGAGGTACACGGCTGGCGGTATGGCGATCACGTCGTTCTCTCTGGCGGTCAACCATAGGCGCAAGCAGCAAGACGGCAGCTATGCGGACGAGACCAGCTGGGTCGATTGCACGATATTTGGCAAGCGCGGCGAATCGCTGCAAGCTAATGGCTACCTGCAAAAAGGCGCAAAGCTTGCCGTCGTAGGACACCTGCGCATGAGCACGTGGGAAGCCGACGGTCAGCGCCGCCGCAAGCTAGAGGTCATCGTTGACAACATCATCGGCATGACCAACTACAGGCAGCCGCAACAGCCGCAGGCTCAGCAGCAGCAGGCATACGTGCCTGACGTTTACGACGAAGACATTCCGTTTTAAGGAGCAGGTATGCAAGGACGAAAACTGAACGTGAAGCTGCTCGACGCCGCCGAGCTGCCGCGTTACGCACACGATGGAGATGCGGGCTTCGACTTGTGCATCACCGAGGATTGCAGGCTTGAGCCGAACGCCCGCGCAATCGTCGGGCTCGGATGCGCTTTCGAGATTCCGAGTGGGTGCGTTGGGCTGCTGTTCCCTCGCTCTGGTCTTTCGAGCCTTTACGGCGTCACGCTCAGCCACAGCGTCGGGGTCATCGACAGCGGCTTTCGCGGCGAGGTGTGCGCACCTCTCGTGAACCTCAGCTGCGACACGGTGTATCTGCCGAGGGGTTCGCGGGTATGCCAGATGGTCGTTGTGCCATTTGTGGCGTGCGACCTGGTGAAGGTCGAAAAGCTGAGCGGCACCGAGCGTGGCGAAGACGGCTTCGGCTCTACCGGTATTGAGTAGATGATGTGTCGTGGATGCCAAGGAATACTTTGAGGGCATACGCGACGAGGTGGCGAGCCTTGAGAAGTCAAGAGAAATGCTTGCACGTCTCAAGGCTCGTGAAGGGGCACAGGCTCAGAGTTATACGGCTGGCGGTGGTGGCGGTTCGTGTGACCCTATGGATGCGATCAACGGGCGCATCGACTTTGAGCAACGCTTGAAGCTGCGCATCGTTGAAAGCAATGCCGCCGTTGATGAAGCCTGCGCCGTGCTGTATGGCAACGACAATCACGGCGGCTTGGCAAAACTCAAGGGCAACCGCTACGCAGATGCGGTATGTATGGGCTACTGCCAGGCGATGCCATGGGCTGACGTTGCTGTTGTTATGCAGTGTTCGCCCAAGTGGTGCCGCGAATTGTGCAATGCCGCGTTCAGGTATATCGATGCCGTTGGCGTGGCGTGGCTAAAGGAAAATTAAAAACAGTACTTCCCTTCACTTCCCGCTTTATGCTATAGTTCGCTACGGTGGATTAGGTAAACGAAAGGGACACGGGCTTCGGCTCGCGTCCCTTTTTTTGTTGGGAAGGTACGGCGATGGCTAAGGGCTTCTCATACCGCTTCTATCACTCGACCGACTGGGAACAGGCTCGCGAGCAGGCATTGCAACGCGATTGCTACCTTTGCCAGCATTGCTTGGCTCAAGGAGTAGAGACACCAGCGGTCATGGTTCATCACATCGTGGAGCTGACTCCAGCGAACGTCAACGATCCGAACATCAACACAAACCTCGACAACCTAGTGAGTCTGTGCGACCTGTGCCACAAGAAGGTGCACGGCTGGGTAAGGCAAGGCAGCACTAGGCAAGGCTTGGCGTTCGACGAGGACGGCAACTTGGTTTCGTTGAACGGTGAACACACAGACTGAGCACAATTCGCAGCTCACAAAACAGAGACAACAAAACAGCAGGTCAGAGCGACGCAGCATCCCCCCATTCGAAAACCAAGGCTACCAGCCTAGGGCACCAACGCCGGGAGATAGATTTATGCGCGCAAAGGTTTTCAGAACGGGGGTGGTCTTGTGGCAAAGCGAAAAGTATGCGAAAGTATCGAGATTTCGCCGAAAGTCGCGAAGAGTCCCCCGAAGCGGAACGGGCAATCGGTGCAATCGCTTTATCAAAACGAGCTGAAACGCTTGCAGCGCTTGACCAAGGACGTCATTCCAGACGACAAGCGCACAGCCATCATGCCGCTCATGTCGAACATCGCGTTTCTGAAAGTGAAACTCGACCAAGCTCGCGTGGAGCTGATGGGCGAAAGCATCTTCACCGAGTACGACAACGGCGGCGGTCAATCGGGCTTGCGCGAGCATCCAGGCTTTTCCGCGTACAACAAGCTGTTCACAACGTTCTCGCGCGGTATCAAGCAGATCACCGATATGATGCCGAGCGGCAGCACTTCAGCCGATGCGCTCATGGACTACCTGAACGAGACGAGGTTCGGTGGCTAGGAAGAAGGCCGCTGGCTCGTGCGAAAAGGCGATACGCGAGTACTTCGGCGGCGTCCTTGACGGCACGATAACCGCGTGCGCGAAGATGCAGCAGGTCGCGGCCATCGTCCTTCGAGACTTGGACAACGACGACCCGCTGTATCCATACCACTATCGCGAGGAATACGCGCAGAAACACGTGAGCTTCATCGAGCGCTTCTGCCGACTTCCATCTGGCAAGCTCGGCCAGCCGTTCGAGCTTGAGCTTTTTCAGCGAGCCATCCTATCCGTCGTTTTCGGCTTCGTGGACGTTGAGGGAAAACGGCAGTATCGCGAAGTGCTCTGGATTATGGGGCGCAAGAACGGCAAGACCGCGCTTGCTTCCGCCATAGAGCTTGACTTGCTTATCAACGACGATGAGGGTGCGCCCGAGGTCTACAACGTCGCCACGGCTCACGACCAGGCGGCGAAGGGCTTCAACAACGCCTGGCGCATGGTTCTCACGTCGCCCGCTCTTGGGCGGCACGTTCGCAAGCGCGTGAGTGACCTCTACTGCGACCTCAACATGGGTTCAATCAAGGCGCTTTCCGCCAACACGAACCACCTCGACGGCCTTGACATCTCAGGTGCCATCGTCGACGAGCTCGCGGCAATGAAGAACCGTGATCTGTACGACCTAACCATTCAGGGCACGTCCGCCCGCCGCCAACCGCTGGTTCTGGAAATCACGACCAACGGTTTCGTTCGAAACGGCATCTTCGACGCCCAATACGAATACGCCACCAAATGGCTCGACGGTAAGGCGACAGGCGAGAAGGCTGAGCGCTTCATAGCGTTCATCTTCGAGCTTGATGAGCGCGATGAGTGGCAAGAGGAATCGGCGTGGATTAAGGCGAACCCTGGCCTTGGCACCATCAAAAGCCTTGAGGGCTTGCGCCAAAACGTCTCAAAGGCCAAAGATGACCCGACATTTCTGCCGACACTTCTGGTCAAGGACTTCAACCTCATCGAAAACCAAAGCCAAGCGTGGCTTACGTGGGCTGAGATTCATAACGATGACACTTTCGACCCGTCCGACGGGTCTTTTTCTTATGCGGTGCTCGGCGTTGACGCGTCAGACACCACTGACCTCACCGCCGCATGCTTGCTGATGATGCGCCCGAACGACGAGCGCATATATGCGATGCACATGGCGTGGATTCCGCTTCGCGCCTTGGAGCAGGCAGAAACGGAAGGACGGCGCGGCGGTCGCGACGGCGTACCTTACGACGCGTGGATCGCGCGCGGGCTTCTGCGAACGTCTCCGACGCCAATCATCGACAAGCGGCTCGTGCTCGATTGGGTGGATGAGGTGCGCGAGAAATACGGCATCTATGCCGTCGCGTGCGGCTACGACCCGTGGCACATGCGCGACGTGCCGACGGTGGAAGCCTACGAAGGTTATTTCGGAGCCGACAACTTCAAGAAGGTCATCCAAGGCGCTCAAACGCTCTCGATGCCGATGAAGGAGCTACGCGCCCTGTACAAGGAGAACCGCGTAGTTGACAACAGCAACCCGATTGCCGAGTGGTGCCGCTCGAACGTTGCGGTGCGCAGCGACGCGAATGGAAACATCGCGCCCGACAAAAAGAACCAAGACCCGCGCAACCGCATCGACGCCTGGGCGGCGGAATGCGATGCATTCGTGGTCTTAAAAGACATGATGGACGATTTCAGAAGCATGATTGGAGGTTAAACGTGGCTAAACGAACGTCGATGTTCCGCTCAATGTTCGATGCCGTATTCCACAAGCCGATCATGCAGGCCGTGGACGGTTACTTCCAGACGTTCACGGCGTACGCGCCGTGCTTTACAACGTGGAGTGGCGGCATCTACGAAGCGGAGCTGACGCGAAGCATCATCGAGCGAAACGCCGACCACGCGAGCAAACTGAAACCCGAGGTTTCGGGAACCGCGCAGCGGTTGGCAACGCGCTCGCTCGAATGGCAGCCGAACCCGTGGATGACAACGCCGCAGTTCCTGCACCGAATCTCGACGATGCTGGACGTGTGCGACACGTGCCTTATCGTTCCCATTCTCGACGGGAGCACCGAGACCATCACGGGCTACTATCCTGTCCTTCCGGGGCAGTGCGAAGCCTACGACGTCAGCGGAACGCTGTGGCTCAAGCTGTCTTTCCCTGGCGGTGACGCCACCATGCTCGAATGGTCGCGTGTCGGCGTGTTGACGCGTCACCAATTCAGAAGCGATTTGTTCGGCGACGGGACGAACGTGCTCAATCCGACGCTAGAGCTGATGCACGCGCAGAACGAAGCTGAGAAGACAGCCATCGAGCAAGGTGCGGCCATTCGCTTCATAGGCAAGATGTCGCAGAACCGCAATCCCGAAGACTTGGAGAAGGCCCGAAAGGAATTCAACAAGCAGCTCGGTTCGGCGAACGTCGGCGGTATAGCTGTCTATGACAATAAATACAACGACGTCAAACAGATAACGCCGCAGAGCTACACGGTGGACGCCGCCCAGATGGAACGCATCGAGAAGGCCGCATATCGGTTCTTCGGCTCGTGCGAAGACATCGTTATGAACAAGGCCGACGAGGAAACATACAACTCGTTCTACGAGGGTCGCACAGAGGTTTTCGCGGTGCAGCTTGGATACGTGCTCACGTGCATGACCTTCACGCCGAACGAGATCGCGTACGGTAACAGCATCATGTTCAGCGCGAACCGCCTTGAGTTCGCTAGTAATCAAACAAAGCTCAACGTCGTCACATCGCTTTATGACCGAGGAATCATGACGGGCAACCAGGGCGCTGACGTGTTCCAGCTTCCGCATTACGAGGGCGGCGACCGCCACGTTATCCGTGGCGAGTACATTGACCTGGACTTGATAAGCGAGCACACATCCGAGCAAGCCGCCAAGGCGGCTGAGGTAAACGCAAACGTCGCGGCAATCGACGGTAAGAAGAAGGACGGTGACGACGATGCCAGCCAAGCCGAATGAGCGTCAATACAGAGCAATGTCGATGGTGCTGCGAAGCCTGCCCGATGGCGGCAAGCGCGAGAAGCGCATCGAATCTGACTACTACGTCGAGGGATACGCTTCGACGTTCAATGATCCATACGTCCTTTGGCAAGACCCTTGGGACGGCACCGAGTACCGCGAGGTCATCAGCCCAGACGCATTCGTTGATACCGACATGAGCGACATCATCATGCAGTTCGACCATGTGGGCGACGTTCTGGCGCGCCAGTCGAACGGCACACTCATCGTCGAGCCCGACGAGCACGGGCTTTTTATGGCCGCCGACCTCTCGAAATCAGAAGCCGCCCGAAACCGATTCGAGGAAATCGACAACGGCCTTGTTACGCGCATGTCGTGGGCGTTCACCATCGGCGCGTCCGAGTACGACCGAGACACGCATACCACGACAATCACGCGCGTCAAGAAGATTTATGACGTGTCCGCAGTCAGCCTTCCTGCTGACCCGAACACCGAAATAAGTGCAAGAAACCTTCTCAACGGAGTGATTGAGGAGTCGCACGTGGAGCACGTGCGCCGCAAGAACGCGCTCGTAAAGGCGCGTGCAGTAATGGCAATCGCCACCAATTAGAAGGGAAACAAACATGAACCTTGAAGAGCTGCTGAAAGAGCTCCAGGCGCTCATCGACAAGTATTCCGCCGATGACGCCGAGCCGACCGATGAGGACGCCGCCCGCATGGCCGAGTTGACGAAGGACATCAACGAGATTCGCGCACAGCAGACTGCGACCGCGCAGACCCGCGCCGCGACCGTCGCAGCCGCCCGCGCAGCCATCGAGAACGGCACCGCCCGTCGCGTGGATGCCGTTCCGCTGGCGCGCTCCGCCAATGTTGTCGGCGTTGGCAATGCCTACGACGTGACCGACTACGACGCGGCGGCAACCCGAGCGTGGGTGAAGGATGTCGCCGAGCGTTCGGGCATCCAGCTCGTTGGCGGTACTGCTCTCACCGACGTCGAACGCGCAGCTCAGAACCACCTTATCGAGCAGCGTGCCGAGTTCACGCACACCACAGGCAATACGGATTCAATCATCCCCGTTGAGATTCAGAGCCAGATCATTAGCCTTATCGATAATACGGCGGTATTGTATGGCGACATCCACCGCTCCAACCTGTCTGGCCAGTTCGAGATTTCCCGCCACGTCTCTATCACGAAAGGCGACGCAGCGAAGACCGACGAGGGTGCGGCACCGACCGATGTTGAGCAGAACGAGTACGATGTGATTACGCTCACCGGCGAAGAGATCAAGAAGACCGTCGAGATGTCCCGCAAGATGGCCGTCCAGTCCCTCAGCGGCTTCCAGCAGTACATCATCGACGAGGTTTCCGCCCGCCTTGCCGTGGCCTGCAACGCATTTTCCCATACGCGCCTTGCCGACACCACGCTCGGAATGGCTGCTGCGAACAAGATCGAGACCGCAAAGGCAAACGTTATTGCCAAGTCCGACATCACTGGCATGCTTTCCAAACTCAAGACGTTTGGCAACCCCGCCGCTAAGGGCGTCATTATTTACGCCAACAACGACACGATTTGGAACTACATCACCATGATTGAGGACGCCAACAACCGCTCCTATTTCGTGAACGAGAGCACCGATGACCCGACCGTTCAAGGTCGCATCTTCGGCAAGCTGGTCAAGTGCGACGATTCCATTGCCGACGGCGTTATCAAGGCGGGCTATCCTGACCTGTTCCACGGCAACCTGTTCGATGGCCCCGACGTAACGCCGTACGTTGCGCCCCGCAGCCAGAAGCGCTGCTTCGATGGCTACGTGCTGTTCGATGGCGGGCTCGTGGTACCGCAGGCGTTCGCCCAGCTGACCATCAAGACCGCCTAAGAAGGCGGTGCGCCATGGCCGACAAAGCTAAGAGCAAGCTGCTCGACGCGTGCCGCGCCGCCCTGCGCATCCCCGCTTTCTGCAACGACTTCGACGAAGAGATTGCAGACGTCATCGACGCCGCCCGTGCCGAACTGGTAGCGGGCGGCGTCCTTCCCGAGAAGGCCAACGACGACTCCGATGGCCGCATTCGCCTTGCCATCAAGGTATACGTCAAGGCCAATTTCGGCATGGACAACCCAGATGCAGACCGTTTCACGAAGTCGTTCGAATGCATGCTCACCTCCATGAGCGGTGATTCGGCCTACAGGACGGAGCCAGCCGATGAGTAACTGGAACGGCGTATGCACGCTCATCGAGACCGAGACCGAGCGCGATGACAAGGGTGTGCCGCACAAGAAGGAACGCCGCCGCCGCGTTCCGTGCAACGTGTACTCGATGAGCGCGGCTGCGTACTATGCGGCGGCTCAGGCTGGCGTTAAACCGCAGGCTATTATCGGTATCCGCGCCTGTGCGTATTCTGGAGAGGTTCTTGTGGAGCTAGGCGGCACCACGTACTCGGTTGACAACAAGCAAATGAGTGGTGCCGACAACGTGCGCCTAACGCTTGTTGAGAAAGCGGGCAACAGATGAGCAGCATCAATATCGATGACTTGGCGACGATCATCGTGAACGACATGCAAGAGGTCATCGACGATGACGCCGAAGCCCTTGAAGGTAACGCCCGCGCCGCTGGCCAGAAGGCCGTACGGTTGTTGCGCGAGCGAAGCCGAAAAAAGGAACATCACGGCGGCAGCTACGCCAAAGGATGGGCGGCGAGCGTCGAGACGGACGAGACTGGCACGAGCTGCACTGTCCACAACAAGCAATATCAGCTCACGCATCTGCTCGAAAAGGGACACGCAATCGCCAACCAGAGCGGGCGTTACCCTGGGCGCGTCGCGGGCGACCACGTAATCGAGGGCGTGTACAACGAGGTTGCCGCCGAGTTCGCGAAAGGCGGCGAGCAATGAACACCCTTGACGAGCTTGTGGCGGTGCTCAAGTCGTTCGGCTTGCCGTTCAGCAACGGCGCGTTCCAGGAAGACAAACGGCCTGCGCCGCCGTATATCGAAATCGAAGCAGGATACGGCGAAGCCGCGTACGCTGACAATGCGATATATCTTCAATGGATGCCGTACGACTGCGGCCTTTACTGCGCAGAGCGCGATTACGAGCTTGAGCAGCGGATTGAAACGGCGCTCGGCGATGCGGGCTTCGCATGCACGAAGACCGTGACACCTATCGACGGCGAAGGCGTCATCGAGACCGCCTATCAGACAAACGTATTCGAATACTAGAAAGGGGCACGCAATGCCACGAAACGGATTCTTCGGCGTTAAGAACTCGCACATCGCAATTCTCAAAGACGAAGACGAATTTACCTACGAAACTCCTGTAAAGGTTCCTGGAACCGTTGAAATCAAGATGGAGCCGTCCGTCGAGACGAACACGAGCTACGCCGATAACGAGCCGTGGATTGACAAGACTCAGGACAACGGCGGCTCCGGCACCATTTCGTTCTACGACACGGAGAGCACGACCGAGCTGCGCAAGCTGTTCGCTGACCTCGTTGGGTTCGACATCGATGCGAAGGGTCGCGTTCTCGGCACGTCAGGCAAGACGCCGAAGAAGTTCGCATTCATGTGCGAGCAGCCTGGGCACGTCATTGGCAAGCGCCGCTGCTTCCTCGCGTGCCAAATCAAGGCACCGAGCATGGATTCCAAGACGATCGAGGACAAGCCTGACATTACGCAGCTCGATTACGACTTGACGTGGCGTCCAGTCACGCTGCCGACGGGCTGGCGTGGCAGTTTCTATGACAGCTACAGTGACCTTGAGGATTACGCCAAGTTTTTCGACAAGGTAGATACTCAGCTCACTCCCGCGTCCGCGTCTGAGGTTGCGTAATGGTGGCCGAGATTACCGTCGGCGGCGAGACGTACCCCGTCGAGTGCAACGCGTTCACGCCGATCGTGTTCTCTCGCGAGTTCAGCGTGGTCCGTGCCGACGGGAGCAAGAGACCGAAGGATATCAACGAAGACGTGTCCATGGTTCTTGAGGTCCAGGCTTGCTCAAGCGTCGCGCCAGTGGTTCCGCTGCTTGAGATTTTTTACGCATGTGCAAAGACTGCCGACCGCAAGCTCAAGCCGTTCGACGAGTGGGTGAAGGGCTTTCCCGCCGACGCATACGACCTGGAGCGTTCAGACGGTTGGGCTACCGACGTGATGGGAATCGTCCAGGAGAACTTTTTTCCGAACGCAGGAAAGGACGTGGAGCCCGCGACCGCCGAAGCATCCGATGCCGCCGCTGCCGATGGAGCTGCAAAGTAGCTGCGACGCGCTCTATATCTACGAGTGCCAGCAGGCGGGCTTGTCGATAAACGACTTGGAAAAGCTCAGCTATCGACAGGTGCAGACGCTGCTTGACATGTATTCGTTCGCCAACGATGCGATCGCCTACGCGCAAGACGACGAGGAATCTCGCAAGGGCGAAGCTGCCTTTTGGGCGTGATGCGAGCGCAAAGCGCCAGCGCATCTGAGAAGGTGCGCTGTTCTGTGCGCTCATATCTTTGAAATACGAATAGAGGTGACGGCATGGCCGTAACGTACAAGGGCCTTACGATCAAGTTCGGCGGCGATACGACCGAGCTGCAAGGCGCGTTAAAGAAAGTGCAAGGCACGGCCAAGGACACGCAAGGAGCTCTCAAGGACATCAACCGCGCGCTCAAGCTCGACCCTGGCAACACCGAGCTTCTGACCGAGAAGGCGAAGCTCTTGAATCGAGCCTATGACGAGACCAAGGCGAAGCTCGATGCCTACAAGTCGGCGCTCGCTGGGCTTGAGGAAAAGCAGCGAAGCGGCACTGCGCTCACGGAGCGCGAGCAGGCCCAGTATTCGAGCTTGAAGGCTCAGATAGCCATCTGCGAGAATCAGCTTGAGAGCTATGCCGACGACCTGAAAAATGTGAGCCGTGAAGCAGAAGCGTCCAAAACTGGGCTGTATCAATTCGGCCAAACCATCCAAGACAACAGCGACAAGCTTGCGAAGGCTGGCAAGGGCCTTGAGACAGCTGGCAAGACAATAACCGGCGCAGTCGGTGGCGCAGCGACGGCACTCGTCGGCTTGGCTTCGAGCCAAGAAGAGAATATCGAGCAGACTCACCAGCTCGACGCCGCATGGAAGGATGCTGGAGGAACGAGCGAGCAGGCGCGGAACTCGTATACGCTCTTTTACAAGTTACTCGGCGAAGAGGATACCGCCACCGAAGCCGCGCAAAACCTATCCCGCCTGACAACGAACCAGCAGGAACTTGATCAATGGACGAACATCGCCGCTGGTTCTTTTTCCAAGTTCGGCGATGCGCTGCCGCTAGAAAACCTCGTCGAAGCTTCGCAGGAGACGGCTCACACGGGCACTGTAACGGGCGGTTTGGCAGATGCGCTCAACTGGGCTACCGCGAGCAACGAGCAATGGAGCGCCGCGCTTTCTGGAAATCAGGCCGCACAGCAGGCTTTCAACAATCAGATAGACCAGGGTGCGACAAAAGAAGATGCCTTCAATGCCGCGCTTGCCGCATGTGGCAGCGAGCAAGAACGCTCGACGCTCATCACGCAAACGCTCGACGGTCTGTACGGCGACATCGGGCAGACGTATCAGGAAACGAACAAGACCATGCTCGACACGCGCGAGCAGCAAGCCCAGCTCAACCAGAAGATGGCGGAAGCTGGAGAAGCGGCGATGCCGCTTAAAGAGAAGGTCTTGGAGCTTGGCACCACGCTGCTCGAAAAGGTGACGCCTGCGCTTGAGGGGGTCTCAAGCTGGTATCAGCAGCTATCGCCAGAGCAGCAGGATCTGGTTACGAACATCGGACTTGGGACGCTCGCGTTTGGCGGACTCGCGACTGGCGCAGGCAAGGTTCTCCAAACGGGCACCGAGATCGGCGACGCGATAAAGGGAGTCTCCGAGAATTTCGGCGGGCTCAAGGGCGCTATCGGTGCCGTCGGCAGCGGCTGGACTTCGTTCACGGGGCTTATCGCCGCGAACCCGATTCTGCTTGGCGTCGCGGCAGTGGCCGCCGCTGTTGCTGGTCTTACGTGGTTCTTCACGCAGACCGAGACAGGCAAGCAGCTGTGGTCTGACTTCACGGGATGGATATCAGAAAAATGGCAAGGCGTGCAAAACTTCTTTGCTGGTGTTCCCGTATTCTGGCAGGGAATATGGGACGGCATAACGGGCAAATGCGAAGAGGCGAAGAACAGCCTAGCCGACAAGTTCAATGGCATTCAGCAGAGCGCATCTAACGCTTGGGAAGGCTTGAAGACCTCGGCGAGCGACACGTGGAGCAACCTGCAAATCGCAGCAGTGGAAAAATTCGGTGCTATTAGAGATTCTATCCAGAACGACATGCAGACGGCCCAGATCGTCGGCAGCTCTGCGGCTGGGGCCTTGCAATCTGTGCTCAACGGCGATTGGGAGCAAGCGCGAAACCAGGCGAGCAACGCCTTTGATGCCATCAAAGACAACATATCGACCAAACTGCAAAACGCTCAGAACAACGCTATCAACGCGGGCAACGCAATCGGAGAGAAACTGGGTTTTCCAGGTCTTGGCTCGACGGTTGCTAATAAGTTCAACGAAATCGAGAACAACATCACCGGTCCCATCAATGATGCGTGGAACACGATTAGCGGAATCCCTGGGCGCATTTCGTCTGCATTCGGCGGCATCCGAATCAGCTTGCCGCACATCAACCTGCCGCATTTCAACGTTTCTTGGCGCGACGTCGGCGGCGTCGTGAAGCTGCCGAGCGTGAGCGTCGATTGGTACGCAAAAGGCGGTTACTTCGACCGACCCAGTATCATCGGCGTCGGCGAAGCAGGCGGCGAGCATGTCACGCCAGATAAGAAATTGCGCTCCAGCGTCGAGGATGCGGTTTCACGCGCGTTCGACCGCGTGGGCGCATGGGCTTCCCGCTCCGTCGAAATCGCCGTGACAGTGAATGCGAGCGTGTCCGACAAGATGGACGCCTACACCACAGGTCAGCAAATAGGCGCTGGCATCGCAAGCCGCCTTAAGCAGAAGGGAGTGACCGTTGGAGCGTAACCGCAAGCGCAACCAGACCGACAGCATCATGTTCAACGGCCATGACCTTTCGAGCCTGGTCTACTGTAAAATTCGCCGCCCTGTCATGGCGAGCGTCGATGCGACGTTCGAAGATGTGCCGGGGCGGCACGGAGAGGTTTTCAAAACGGTCAAGCGCAATGGTTACGACCTCTCGGTCGATATGTGGCTGCGCACAGAGCATCGCCGCGACGTAGCGGAAGCCCGCCACAAACTTGCGGCAATGCTCTGGACTGACAAGCCCGCGCCGCTGTTTCTGCCGGACGATCCGACGCGACACCTTATGGCTATCGTCAGCGGAAGCACCGACCTAGACGAGATAACCGACGATTGCCCGAGCTGTACGGTGACGTTCCATATCGGCGACCCGGACTATCGCGGCCAAAGCCGACGCATCGAAGTGAGCGGTTCAGCGGCGTTCGCCGTCGGCGGCACGCTGCCAGCACCGATGAGAGTGACGGCGAAGCCTGGTGCTTGCAGCTCTTGGCGTATCACCAACACCGATACAGGCGAGTTCGTTGAGGTGGTTCAGGCATTGACGGCTGACAGCATTGTTCGGCTCGATTTCGCAATGGAGCAAGCCACGGTGAACGGCTCGGTCGCGGCACTCAACATCATGAGCGACTTCTTCGAGATAACTGGCCGCGCTCACTTGAAGATTACAGGCGGCACAGCAACTATCGAATGGGAGGAACGATGGCTTTAATCTCGCGCATCGGCTTTACCCTGTTCGACCGTTGGGGCGAGAACATGGGGCGCTTAGCTTACACTGCCGCAACACACACCGAAGCGCTCGACGGAACCGATGAGCTTAAGATCACGTGCGGTCGCGAGCTTTCCAAGGGCCAGCGTGTCGTTTGGGTAGACCGTCACGGCAATGCGCACGAGCATCTTGTCGATGAGGTCTCTCAGGTTCACGACGAAAGCGGCAAGACCTACTGCAAAGCCGTCTGCATAAACTCCATCGCCGAGCTGCTCGATGACTATATAGAAGATAAGCGGCCTAGCGGCGGCGTGGCCGAAGCGCTCGCGTCCATCTTGGGCGGAACGCGCTGGGAAGTCGGAACATGCGATCTCAAGGCCAGCGCATCGCATACGTTCTACCACGTGAGCGTTCGCGAGGGATTGACAGACCTCATCGCGACATGGGGCGGCGAGCTTGAGACGCGCATCGAGACCGACGGCGTTAAGGTCACGCATCGCCGCATCGGCGTGCGCGCTTCGCGCGGCGACCAGCAAAGCCCTAAACGCTTCACATGGACGAAGGACATCGTTGACATAAAGCGCACCGTCGGCAGCGTAAATCCAAAGACACGCATCTACGGCTACGGCAAGGGCGTGGAAACCGACACAGGCGGCTACGGTCGCCGCCTGACGTTCGGCGACATCAACGGCGGCAAGGACTATATAGAGGATGCAGAAGCCACCAAGGTTTGGGGCCATCCTGACGGAAGCGGCGGAATCTTGCCTGCCGTTGATACGTACGTCAACGAGCAGTGCGAGGACGCCGCTCAGCTTTTGAAGGAGACGCAAGACTATCTCGACACCGTAAAGGAGCCGACAGTCTCTTACGAAGCCAACGTGCTCGACCTGTACGCCTACGGGCGCACGTGGGAAGGCGTGGCGCTGGGCGATTGTGTGGCGATTATTGACAAGCAATTCGCAGAGAGCGGGATACGCCTTAAGGGGCGCGTCTCGCAGATTGAGCGCGATTTGGTGACCGCCGATACCACGGTGACATTCGGCAACCTGGTCGATGCGCTCACCGACATGTGGGAGACGGTCGCGGGTGCGCTGAAATCAGGCGCGGCTTCTCGGGCGAACTTTGATGCCGTGGCGAATCCCTCCGTCGGCTGGTTGCAGCTTTTACAATCAGCCCTCAACAAGCAATTCAACGCCGTGGGCACGTACAAAGTCGAATCTTTCGAGCTGGGACAGATTTTCAGCAACGTTGCGCTGAACCCCGAGACGGGCACGCCAGTCAAAACGACGTCCAACATGTGGGCGGTTAACATCAACGGCATGGGTATCCGCCTGGCATCTTCGCTCACCGCCAACGGCGAGTGGTCTTGGACAACGTTCATCACGGGCCAAAGCGTCAATGCCGACTGCATCAACGTCGGAACCATGCACGCCGACCGCGTTCGCGCTGGCTTGCTCACCGACGAGAAGGGAAAGAACTTTTGGGACTTCGACACGGGCGAGTTTCAGCTTTCGCCAGGTGACGTGAACTATGGCGATAACGGTTGGACGCTCGAAGGCGTTGTGAACGACCTCGACAATAGGGCGAGCAACAACGCAAGCGACATCAAAAGCCTTGGCACCGCCACAGGCGATGCACTCAAGGAGCTGACCGAGAACCTTGGCGAGACCGACAAGTCGCTATCAGAGCTAAAGACATCGATCAACGACATCGACGGAACCGTCAACAACCTCGCGAGCGACGGCGTGGTGACTGAAGCCGAGAAAGCCGCCGTCAACAAGATCCTGCAAACGATCGAGAAGGAGCAATCCGACCTTTCGAGCGAGTACAGCACTCTAACCAAGAGCACTTCGCTCAACGAGCAATTCAAACTGAACGTCTTGGCGCCGAAATACGATGCCGCATTAGGAGAGAATCAGGCGTACGACAACCTGAAAGACTGCATTGACATTGTGCTCGCCTGCAAAACGGCGGATGAGCTCAAGACTGCGATGGTCGATTATAAGAGCGCCTACAGCACCTATGCGAGCGCGATCAACACGTATCACTCGGCGGCGTACTACGCGAAGAGCATCATCGAGCAATCGAAGGCCAAAGCGACGGCGCAGGGGCTTTTGAGCGACTACGACGATGCGTGGACGCAGAACAAGGTGTTCAACCTCCTGACGAACAACGGCAAGACGCAGGGCGTTTTCATGAAGAACGGCCTTGTGTACATCAACGCGTCGTATATGTCTGCTGGAATCATCGCCGATGCAGCCATGCGGAACAGCTGGAATCTAAAAACTGGCGCATTCTCGACGAACTATATGACAGCGAACAACATCACGGCGAAGGGCACTTTTCGCTGTGGATATGAAAGCTATTACACGATACTGAACTCCGCTGGTCAGATGAGCGGATACAGAACCGACAATAAAAGGACGAGAAGCGTTGGATATATCGACTATTCGAGCTCTGCCAGGGACACGTCTACAGGAGAGTTGATGTACGGCCTTCAACTGCAAGCCGAAGGCATCGTGCGCATATCATCGCCGAGAATATCGACGGCTTCGAGCTCCAATACGAGCGTAACGACAACTCAGGGATGGACTGGACACATCAACCAACCGCTCATCTCCGAGCTCCACGATGCAGGCAACGGAACGGTTGGATGGCACTACGGAACGATGCAGTTGAGATACATCAACGGCATCCTCGTTGGCTACAGCACCGTCGGAACCGGATAGAAAGGAATGCGCATGGCGAAAATCGTTAGATACTGGGCTCATGATCCTGTCGGAAACATTGAGAACATGTTGCAGAGTTTCGATAAGGAGCAGCTGCAAAAAGGAGAGGAAGCGGGCATCGTGTTCGTCGCTGAATACGACGACGGAACTCGCTCCATTGTCAAGGCGGTCGACGTTGTTGAACCTCAGACGTTCTCGAACGATAGCGGCATCACCCTGGTTCTGCCTTCATACGTGGATGAGCGAACTTCCGCGACAGTCGCGTGTTTCGATGCACTCGCGGAAATTGTGAACCCATCGGCCGCAACGGCTTCCGCTGATGAAACCGAAACGCAAGTTGACCCGATTGGGGCGTTTATGGCCGCGCTTGAGAAGCTTCGAGCTCTTAACATTGGCGGTGAAGAGAAATGAACACGCAGACAATCGAACTTGACATCGACAAGCGCGGATGCGGGAACAACTGCATCCGTATCGCGCAGGGCGAGAGCGGCGGCACCACCATCAAGGCGCTCGTCTACGACAACGGTACCGAGTTCGCACTTTCGGGCTATACGGCCTACCTTGTTGCGCGTTTGCCTGATCGTATCCACTACTACAAGGGAACTGCAACGGTTTCGGGCAACGCCGCAACGCACGTTTGCGAGGAAAGCAATCTTGCATGCGTTCCAGGCTACACCGACGAAGCATATTTCGAGTTCGTCAAAGGCTCGCAGACGGTGCAGACCGAGCGTTTCGCGCTCGATATTATGCGCGACGCCCGCGAAGGCAACGCGCCCGCGCAATCTTGGGACAACGCCGTCGAAGCGTTAGAGCAACGCGCAGAAGCAGCCGTTTCGAAGGGCGAGAAGGCCGCGACCGACGCGACTGCCGCAGTCAACAACGCCAACGCCGCCGTGAACATCTGCAAGAGCGCCACCGCAGCCGCCAACACGGCAACTAGCAAGGCCAACGCGGCGACTAAAAGCGCGAACGACGCCACCGCAGCCGCCAACACCGCCAAATCGAACGCCGATGCGGCAACCGATGCCGCGAAGACGGCTACCAACGCCGCAAACGCATCGAAGGACAGCGCCGACGAAGCGGCGGCAGATGCGCGCAAGGCCGCCGAGGAAGCTCGCGGCTCAATCAGCCCCGACAAGCGCATCTATCTTGCCTACGACACCGTGGGCGATACCGAGTACATCACACTAGTGGACACGGAGGATTAGGCATGGCGAAGACGCATATTGCGGATCACGAGACACTTGAGCGCGTGGCAATCGCGCTCGAATCCATGGGGGCTTCGACAGTCCCCATTTTTAATGATGAAACTGGACGCTATACGAACGCGAGCATCGCCGCATGGCTCGCAAAGATGCGCGATGGAAAGAATTATGGCGTCAGCATTCCGAAAGGCAGCTCTACCGCCTGCACGAAGACAGGCGCGAACGCTGGCATCGCCAACCCGAAGCCTGGCGTCATCGGTCGCGCGGCGGTAGACCCGTACGTCGGCCACGGCGCGTTTCTCTTCTTCGAGGTGAACGGCGGCGTGGATGCCGACGGCATGCCCTATGTCACGGCGATCGACGGCGATGGCCGTTTTAGCCGCAAGGATGACACATGGATTCTGACGCCCGTTCTCTACACGCTTGAGACCGAGACCGATGATGCAGTGAACCTCACCGTCTCGGATACGCGCCAGCCTGGCATGAAGCGCCAGCCCGCCGCGCTGCTTCCCAACGGGGCGCAGCGTCCCTACATGCTTTATGCGAAATACGCCCTCTCGGTCGATGCCGACGGCAAGCCGCGCAGCGTGAGCGGCGCACCCGTGAAAACGCGCAGCGTGAGCCACGACGGCGGTGTTTCGCTCATGAAGACGGCCACCACAGGCGACGCGCTCAAGGTCGCCGCCGATGACTGGTACGTGAAGGCGATGTTCTTGCTCAAGTACGCTACCAAAAATAGTCAGAGCATCTTCACTGGATGCACGGCCTACGATGTGACCACCGCGCCAACCGTTGCCGAGAGTAATACTACGCGCGTGGTCATCGCGAAGGACAAGGCCGACCAGATCATAGTCGGCTCTGCGATGATGCTCGGCACGCACACGGGGGACAGCACCGACCGTGGCTATAGCTATAACTGCGACATCTTCGACGGCGCTAAGGTCATCGGGAAGGTCGCCGTCGATGCTTCGAACGTCGCGATCTACTTCGATGTCGCGACGCCGTTCAATACCGCTACCACCTACCAGCTTGCGACTTCGCCGTGGAACACTGGCGCGTGCGACATGGTTGAGGGAGACGGCTCGCCGACGAGCTGCGCCGACTCCAAGCAGCCGTTCGTCATCCAGGGCGTCGAGCTTTGCTTGGGCATGTACGAGGTTCTTGGAAACGTGCTCATCCAATACACGGGCAGCGGCACCATCGTGTGGGTCAATCCCGACACCAAGAACGAGAAGTCTGGCGGCATACCAGATTCGGCGCTAAACGCTGGCGCGTTCCCTGGCCCCGCTGGCGAAGGCTGGAACTACGGCCTTTACCCGAAGACATTCCACGGCTTGATGATGCAGCAGGGAACGGGCGCGTCAACGTCCGTCGGCATCTGCGACGGCAACTACAAGGTCGCGGACACCACCGTCGGATGGCGAGAGTGGCTTTCTCTCGGCCACTTGTGGTACTGGGGCCATGCTGGCCTTTGGTACGTCGACGGCAACGGCGGCACCGGCCACCCCGGGTGGTACATCGGCTCGCGCCGCTCTGCAAATGGTCGCTCGCGGGGTGAAGCGGCGTAAGCCGCGAGGGGGCGCAAGCCCCCTTCTGTAGGCAAAACAGGGATTCGCGGCGCGCGGGCTGTCATGTTCTCTTGGCTTTCTCTCGGCAACTTGAGGAACAGGGGCAATGCTGGCCTTTGGTACGTCAACGGCAACAACGGCACCGGCAACACCAGGTGGAACATCGGCTCGCGCCTATCTGGAAAAACTAACAACCAGCTGAACACTTCCGCCGCGACTACCCGCCGTGCTGGCAACGAGCGGGCATTTGCCTGGGTCAACTGACTGAAATGGCTTTAAGACCACTGGGACAGTAGCCGTGTCGGCGACCTCTCAGACAGCATCCAGAGAGAACGGTCTGAACAATTGAAGAGTTATTGCAAAGGGCTCCGCATCGACGGAGCCATTATTAGTAGAGCCTACGAATCGTGGCTCGTCGCGCCCGCTGGCAAGAAGAACGCCTGGCGCGTGCCCGACGAGCACGGCAGCGCTGAGTCTCTAATTGCAGAAATCGAGAGCGAGATCGCATCGCGCACGCTCGCGCTTCGGCCCATCAAGCGCTACAGGCACCGCGAGCCGATAAACGGCAAGCTGCGCATCATCGGTGTCGAAAGCGTCAAGCAGCAGATTTGCGACTATGTGGCCATCGAAGCGCTAAGCGGGCTGCTGCGCTCTAAAGTCGGCTTTTGGCAGGTTTCAAGCGTGAAGGGAAAAGGCCAGCTGATGGCTGCGAACGCCGTGAGTCGCTGGGTTCAAGAGGGCGGTTACTTCGTCCATCTCGACGTTCGCAAGTGCTACCCGTCCATCAAGGCCGATGTGGTCATGCGCATCCTTCGCCGCTACGTACGAAGCCCCGACGTGCTGTACCTGTGCGAAACGCTGCTCGCAACCTACGGCGGCGGGCTGGAGATCGGCAGCTATTTCAGTTTGAGAATGGCGCAGCTGGTTCTCTCATTCGGCTACCACGCCGTGGAAAACATGCACAAGGTTCGACGCGGCTGCAACGTCCCGATGGTGGCACATCAGCTCTGGTACGCCGATGACATTTATCTATTCAGCCAAGACAAACGAAACCTGCGAAGCGCGGCGCGGCAGCTGCAAAGGCTGCTGCTCAAGGATTTCGGCCTGCACGTCAAGCCATGGAAGGTCTGCCGCGTATCGGACGATGAGCCCGTTGATGTTGTTGGCTTCACGGTGCGCCGCAATCGCGTGACCTTGCGGCCAACGTTGTTCCTGCGAGCCCGCCGCGCGTTCCGCAAGTACAGGCGCGCCCCGACGCTCGGGCGAGCGCGGCGTGTGGCGAGCTATTACGGCTGGTTCAAGAACATCGATTCATTCGGATTGGTTATGAACAACGGATTCGACAAGACATTCAAGCAAGCAAAGCGGCACGTGAGCGCCGTGGAAAGGAAGAGACATGAGCTATCAGACGGTATCGGCAACGCCGCTTGCGGCTGTGCTGATTGAAGCCCGCGCGGACGGCGCGTGCGCCGACGTTTGGCTTCGCAAGAACATCGAGAAGGACGTTGCAGATAACGGCCCCGATGCTGAGAAGTCAATCGAGTTTTATAAGGCCGACGAGCTTCATTTCGTCCAAGTCGGCGTGCCGACCGTTGATGAGGTGATGGCGGCGTTCGACGAGCTGTGGGAAGCGCACGAGGATGACGGGCTTACCGACGCCGAGCGAATCGACGTGCTCATGGCGCAGCTCAAGGCAACCAACGCCGCGCTCGATGACACGAACGCCGCGTTGCTCGAAATCGGCGATTTGGTAGGCGGTGAGTAACGGTGGCAAAGATCTACTACGAAGCCGTGAAGAGCGGCAGACGAGCGCTTGAGAGCGTTCCGAAACGGTGGCGCGACGCAGTGGCGGCGATGCTCGAAGCAGACAAGAAAGACGACCAGGAAGGTTAAAGATTATGGACTTTACTGCAATCTACACGTTCACCGACCAGCAGATTTGGGCAATCGCTGGCGCGTTCCTGTTGATGCTGTTCGACATGATTAGCGGCATCATTTCCGCCATCATGAACCGTCAGTTCAAGAGCTCCACGATGCGCACTGGGCTTGGGCACAAGGCCGTGTTGGCGCTTATCATCCTGCTCGCGATGTGCATCGAGATTCTGAGCGTTCACGTCGCTGGCCTTGGCTTCGGCGGCGTGACGGTGTACGTCGTATGCGTGGCGATCATCGTAATGGAGGTCGCCAGCATCCTCGAAAACCTTTGCAAGGCTTACCCCGATATCGCGAGCCTTCCAATCATGAAGATTTTCGAGCACGCCGATGCCGAGGTGGCTACCGCGAAGGTGATTGCCGATGAAGCATCTAAGCGCGGCTAGGCTGAAACTCGCAATCGCTTTGCTGCTCGGCATCGTCATCGGCTTCGCGGCGTGGTTTGGCGTTGCGCTCGACCACGTGCAGGCCGACAGCTCAAGCGCCGCCAAGAGCTATGAGCGCGGCTACAGCGACGGCGTGCAAGACGCACAGCCCATCATCGACAAACAGGCAAGCATACCGAAGAGCGGCTATATGCCGCTCTTCTTGCAGAAAGACCCCCAATGGGTTTCTTGCGCCTACAGCGACGAAACCATTGGCACGTACGGCTGTGGGCTCACGTGCGCCGCTATGGCTCTGAGCTACGAGAACGGCGTCACCGTCACACCAGACTTGCTTTCGAGCCTTGTTGGCGAAGCGTGCCTTACCGACCGTGTGAACGACATGGCAAAGTTCACACAGCTGCTACATGACCGCTATGGCTTCGACCGCGTTGACACGTTTTGGGACACCGATACGGCGCTCGGATACGTCGATGACGGTTGGATCGTCTTCGCTGGCGTGAGCGGAACGCTTGGCGAACGCAACTACGGGAGCCACGTCGTGATGCTGTGGCGCAGAAACGATGACGGAACCTACGCGATGCGAGACCCCGACGATGGGGTGAATTCAATCAAGACATGGACGAGGGAAGAGCTTAAAGCCGTCGGCTTCGGCTCTTTCAACGCTTTGAGAGGTGATAAACGATGACTATGAAGGGCATCGACATTTCTAACTATCAGCGCGGGCTTGACCTCGGCGCTATCGACTACGATTTCGTCTTCTGCAAGGCAACGGAGGGAACGGGAATCGTGCACGACACGTGCGACCCGTTCATTCAGAAGGCAATCAGCATGGGCAAGTGCTGGGGCTTCTATCACTTCCTGAACAAGGAAGACCCGATCGCGCAGGCAAACCACTTCTATGAGAACTGCAAGAACTATTTCGGCGTCGGCGTTCCCATGCTCGATTACGAGGATTACGGGCGCATCGGCACTGACAAGGCAAAACAGTTCCTCGACCGAATATATGAGCTTACAGGCGTGCGCTGCATCGTGTACATAAGTCGCAGTGTGTGCACAGAAGAGGATTGGAGCGCCATCGCGCCTAATCATGCGCTCTGGGTTGCGCAGTACGCCGACAACAACGAGACTGGATACCTGGATTCGCCGTGGCTCGCATCTGGCGCGTTTGGTGCGTGGGATTCCTGCGCAATCCATCAGTACACGTCCCACGGGCGCATCAACGGTTACGACGGCCTTCTCGACCTTGATATCGCCTATATGGATGCCGCCGCATGGGCGAAGTTCGCAAACCCCAACGGCAGCACACAAGCACCCGTGCCGCCTTCCGCCCCGCAAGGCTCCACGGCAGACCTTGCCGCAGCCGTCATGCGCGGCGAGTACGGCAATGGAGATGATCGCCGCAATAACCTTGGCTCGCGCTATGGCGAAGTGCAAGACCTTATCAACCGCGCCGCATCCGCAAGTGTCGATGACCTCGCGAGCGACGTTCTTAACGGGGTTTTCGGCAACGGCGATACTCGCCGCGCAATCCTCGCAGACCGTTATGACGATGTTCAGGCTCGTGTGAACGAGCGCGCCAATGGCGTTGACATTGACGCTCTTGCTCGCGCCGTGATTCGCGGTGAGTACGGTGATGGTGACGCTCGCCGTTCCGCCCTGGGAAGCAACTATGATGCCGTTCAGAAGCGCGTGAACGAGCTTCTGGCATGAAGGACGAAGCTAGCTGGGGCATCGGCGTTGCGGCTGGCGTGCTAGTCACGCTGTGCCTTCTACCGTTCGTGCCTATCTTTTGGGCAGTATCGAAGTTGACGAAATAAAGAGCAAAGCCCGCACCCTGCAAAGGGGTGCGGGCTTTTTCTGCGTTTCATGCATGCTTCTCCATATCGGCGGCAACGAGCTTCTTAAGGTACTCGGTGGTGTTCAGTTGGCTCTTTAGCCACTGATACATGACCTCATCGTCTTCATTGGGATAAAACCGAATGGTGAGCTGCTTCACCGACTTCTTGCGGTAGGCCGATACGGCGCGCTTCTGCGAATCGTAGACCATTATTTGCCACCTTTCCTGCTTCTGAGCCATCTCATAACAAAGATGGTTGTCAATGACGCTGCAACTGCAATCAAAACCGTTTTCATCGCGATTCTCCTAGTGTAAAATCGTTGGTGGCGGGGCACCGCCTTCGCGATGCCCCTTTGACTCAAGACCTCTTCGAATGCTTCCCGGCTTTGCGAGAGGTCTTTTCTTTTAGGGCTTGGATCGCCGTTTCCGCTGCTACTGTAACCAAGCTGCTTATCACGGCTACTGCCAAGTCCTTCAAAAACTCGTCCATTTGAACCACCTCCTTTCCTCTTGACGTCTATTATTATAGGGTAGACCATAGAGAAAAGCAAGCAGATATTTGGGATTGTTCAGTCATTTTTATTGTTTGATTCACAGAAGGTCACGATGGCAAACCAATTGCGTGTTACCTTGATTTCAACTGAGTTGGCATATATTGTGTTCGCAGTAAGTGGCTTCTGCTCCACCATCGTGAATGTAAGGCCACTCAATTGAGTGGCCTTTTATTTCTAAACTCTCAGACTCCCATCTGAGGATTGACTCTCGTTGTGCGTGTTCGAAACCACCACATCGATGTTTGCTTCTAAGTGGAAGATTGTGTGTCGGCGTCCTATCTACTCCAAAAAGTTCATAACCAGCGAGACCATGGACTCTTTTTCTTCAGGTCTCGACTCAGCAATCATGAGCGCGACAGCAACAAGCGTGCTGTCTGCGATTCGTTTGTCTAAGCCGCGAAAAAGCAGTCCGTTGCGATCGAGATAGTAGAGAAAGAGGCTGCATCCGATTCGCTTGTTTCCATCGAGAAATGAATGGTTTTTGATGATGAGGTACAACAGATTTGCTGCTTTTTCCTGTACGGATCGATAGAGGTCTTGGCCACCAAACGACTGGTTGATTACCGAGATACTGCTGCGGAAGGACTCATCTTTTTCTACGCCAAACAGGTCACTTGTAAATCGGCTGCGCATTTGGGCTATTAATCTCATACAGAGTTCGTATTCGAGTGTGTATATCCCAGTTTGTCCCTTGGGCCGATCAATGGATTCACGATCATACTCATCGAGCAGTTTAAAGACATCTATATAGCTCTCAACGATATCGAGTATCTCACGAGAGCCGAGGTCTTCGGGTAGACGCTCGATAATCTGAGCGACTGTTCCTAGTTGCTCGAGTCTACGTTCGTTTTCAACGTGTCCTTGAATAATATACTTGTGGAGCACATTGGTTGCCCAGCGACGGAATTCAACACCGCGTTGAGATTTAACGCGGTATCCAACGGACAATATCATGTCTAAGCTGTAATGATCAGTTTGATATCTTTTGCCGTCAGCTGCAGTTGTCGCAAATTTTGCGACAACTGAATCATCGTCGCTTAATTCTTCCTTTAAAGCGTTGTTGATATGCTTGCCGATTGTTTTGACATCCCTATCAAACAGCGCTGCCATCTCATTTCGGGTCAGCCATACAGTTTCGCTTCCTTTGTCAATTACAACAGGAATCGTGACCTCTCGGTCATTGGATTCAAAGAGAACAATCTGATTGCCATTCATTTTCGCGCTCCACATCAATCCATTGGGCACATGCATGTCCAATTCGATACTCGATTGTCTGCCGAACTTTATGGGTGCCGGCCAGCAGGGGCGCGTACCTGCCTAAGGGCTCAGAGTGACGGTCGCTGTGAATTAAGCATCCATCTCGCCGATACGTACCATTGGGGGCCTCCGCACCGGCTCACGTTGCCCGTATACCTTTGATGCTATTCTATCAGATATAGAACGCATGTTCTATATGTATTCTCTTGCATTTTTGGAGAGCCTCGCACTGGGAGACGCGATCGTCAACCTCGTCCCATAAACCGTACGCCCACACCTAAACACCCAGAAAAAGTTGTGCAATAACCCGTAAGTTCTGTACATAGTTTGTTAGCTAGACGCAATACTTTTAACTGCTCGTGCCGTCAACCTTGCAACTCGGGCAGTGCACGCCAACCCACACACACCCATAAACCTGCGTCAACATGAACAACTTAGGCAAACAACCCCTTCAAGCACGGATTTGTCGCATATGTTGTTCAACACAACCCAAACCGGTCTCGCTCATAGCTTGTGCTAGGATACTTAACGCTACATGAGTTCAACTGTGCCCACGGCTCCAGCAACCCACATGGCACAGGGTCGATCAGCATCCGGCCGTAACGGCGGTGTTAGAAAAACCACGAGCTCCAATACAGTTGTCATGCAGCAATGCTTGAATTGATTGGCGGTTATTTTTATTTCCGCAAGATATTTTAAGCATTTTTGACATGGCAAAACGCAGCAAGTACTTCAGCTGTTTGCGTGCGAGTCAGTCAGTTGTGAATCATCCCCGGACTGACTCGCACGCAGCTAACTGCATGTGCTTTCGTCGTTAAGACGATTAGCCACATATGGGCTGCGCCTATACATACCGTTCACGGTGGGGCAGAGCCACGTGCTTGTCTAACTGGGCTCAGGGTTTGAATATGGAGCGCCTTCGCGCACAAGCGCCCTGGCGAAGCCATACCCAAACCCCGCGAGCCACACGTAAGACAGCAAGGGGGTGGTGCTCGTGTGGTATGTGATCCAAGTCACTAACGGTCGCGAAGACGTTATGCGCGAGCGCATCGAGCGCATGGTGCCGGCTGACGCCATGCAGGAGCTCTTTTATCCCCAATATCAAACCGAGATCAAGCTACACGGCGATTGGGTCAGCACGACCAAGCCGCTCTTTCCCGGTTATCTCATTTGCGATACGGCAGATCCGCGCACCGTGCAACAGTATCTGCTGCGCATGGACGACTTTGCCCGGGTGCTTTCCCAGGACGGTCGGTTTGTGCCGCTGGCAAAAGAAGAGACCCAGCTCATAGGCAGCTTTACCAATAGGGGAGACCGCGTGGTGCCCATGAGCGAGGCTCTAAAGGATGGAGACCAGGTCGTAGTAACGGCAGGCCCGCTGCTGGGGCACGAGGCTCTTATCAAAACCATTTACAGACGCAAGAGCACAGCCCTTTTGGAGCTCAACCTGTGCGGCCGACGCGTAACCACCCGCGTTGGCCTCGCGGTGCTTTCAAACGAGCAGCGCGTCATGCGCAAACTCAGAACAGCGATCGCCTAGCTGCAAGCTCGCAAGCGGACGAGCGAAGGCAAAAAGTATCGGGGGAGGGGCTCTTGGAGCCTACGAAAATGACCGTGGAGCAGGGTTCGCGGGAGAGGCGCACCGCCGCCACGGCGAATTCTATCCCTGCCGCAGCGGATGCTGCGGGGGATTACCTTACAAACGAACAAGCGTACAAGATGCTGCGAGGTGCCAACTCCGGCGTGAAGCCCGAGCTTGGGCACAGGCTCTACCGCGTTGTTAAGCGTACGGTGGACATTGTCGCCGCCGGCGGAGCCTTGGTATTGCTCTTTATTCCCGGGGTAATTCTGAGCATGGTCATTTGCATTAAGAGCCCGGGCGCCAGCCCCCTTTATTCGCAGTGGCGCGTGGGCCGCGTGCGCAAAGACGGCACATTCTACCTGTTTAAGATCTATAAGTTCCGCAGCATGGTGCCCAACGCAGACCAAATGCTCAAGGACTTGCAGGCTCAAAACGAGGCCACCGGACCCATGTTTAAAATGAAACACGACCCGCGCATTATTCCCGGCGTGGGCAACTTCATTCGCAAGCACAGCATCGACGAGCTGCCCCAGCTCATCAACGTGTTCTTGGGCCAAATGAACCTCATTGGCCCACGCCCCGGCCTACCGCGCGAGGTCGCCCTGTACAGCGAGCACGACATGAAGCGCCTTGCCGTAAAGCCCGGCTGCAGTGGCCCCTGGCAGGTAATGGGTCGCAGCTACTTGGGCTTCAACGAAATGGTGGAGCTGGATCTCCACTACATAGAGAATCGCAGCCTGCGCCAGGACCTGCGGTTGATATTCGGAACGCTGACGGCGATGCTCTCCGGGGAAGGTGCAGCTTAATGTCGGAAACGCAACACATCTTTATTTTAGGCTCTAAGGGCATTCCGGGCAATTACGGTGGCTACGAGACCTTTGTCGATCGGTTGACCGAGGCGCACGAGGGCAACCCCTGCATCAGGTATCATGTAGCTTGTAAGGCCCGCGAGGATGGCGAGTTCGAGTATCACGGCGCCCACTGCTTCAACGTGAAGGTTCCCGACGTGGGGCCCGCCCAGGCAATCTGGTACGACGTTGCGGCGCTCGGCCGTGTTTGCCGCTACGTCGAGGACAACGACGTCAAGCACCCGATTGTTTACGTCTTGGCGTGCCGCATCGGGCCCTTCTGCGCCCACTTCCAGAAGCGTATCCACGCTTTAGGCGGAAGACTATACGTGAACCCAGACGGGCACGAGTGGAAGCGCGCCAAGTGGAGCGCCCCCGTGCGCCGCTACTGGAAGGCCTCCGAGTCCATGATGGTCCGCAATTGCGATTTGCTGGTCTGCGACTCTAAGAACATCGAGAGGTACATCCACGAGGAGTACGATTCGCCGACCTACAGACCGGCTACTACGTTTATCGCTTACGGTGCGGATACACATAGGAGCCCGCTTTCGGACGAGGCCCCGAAGTTTACTGGCTGGTGTGCCGAGCACGGGCTTTCGCCCAAGGGCTATTACCTCGTGGTTGGCCGCTTTGTGCCGGAGAACAACTACGAGACGATGATCCGCGAGTTCATGTCGAGCGGCACCGAGCGCGACTTCGCCTTGATTACCAACGTCAACGACAAGTTCCTCGCCGAGCTTGAGGAGCGGACGCACTACAGCCGCGACTCACGCATTAAGTTCGTGGGCACGGTCTACGACCGTGGCCTCCTCGCGAAGATCCGTGAGCAGGCCTACGGCTATTTCCACGGCCACGAGGTGGGCGGCACGAACCCGAGCCTGCTCGAGGCCCTGGGTTCCACCGACCTGAATCTGCTCCTCAATGTAGGGTTCAACCGTGAGGTGGCAGAAGACGCGGCTCTCTACTGGACCAAGGAGCCTGGCAATCTTGCCGCGCTGATTGAGCGGGCAGATGCCATGGGCGCGGTCGAGATTGCCGAGCTGGGTCGCCGCGCAAAGTCGCGTGTCGCCACTGCCTACAGCTGGCAGCACATCGCCAACGAGTACGAGCGCCTGTTCCTTGAGGGGCCGCAGGCCGTGAAGGGTGAGGTGGCGGAGTGAAGGTACTCCTCGTCAATAAGTTTCATTACCGCAAGGGAGGTTCTGAAACCTACTATTTCGGCGTAGCCGAGGCGTTGCGTCAAATGGGTCATGACGTTTTCTTTTTTTCCATGGAGGACGAGAAGAATTATCCCTGCGAACAGGCGAAGTATTTCGTTTCGCATGCGGACTATAACGATCCAACGTCAGCCCTTCAGAAGTTCAAGGATGGGGCAAGCCTCATTTATTCATTTGAGGCAAAGAAGAAGTTCGAAGCGCTCCTCGAGAACGTACAGCCTGACGTCGTTCACCTTAACCTCGTGCACCGTCAATTGACGTTTTCCATTTTAGATGCACCTTACCTGAAAAAGCATTATGTTCCTGTGGTGTTTACCTCCCATGACTACATCATGGTATGCCCCTGCTACACCATGATGAACGGCGAGGGCAACAACTGCGATGAGTGTCTTAAAGGCAGCTTTGTGCCGTGTGTGCGGAACCGGTGTGTCAAGGACTCTAAGGCTAAGAGTCTTCTTGCCAAAGCCGAGGCCGATTTCCTTCGCTGGCACAAGAGCTACGAGAAGATTGACCGAATCATTGCTCCGTCCAAGTTCATGCGCGACAAGCTCGTGCAGGGTGGCATCGCAGCCGATAAGGTCGTGTACCTGCAGAACTTCCTGACCGACTCTCAAGTGGAGACGGGTGTGAAGGTCTTCAACCCTAACAAGTTTGATGACGCCGACCCCTATTTCATTTTCTTTGGCCGTCTTTCGAAAGAGAAGGGCGTCCTCACACTCGTGAGGGCATTCGTTGCCGCGCTTGACCGGCTACCTAGAGACTGGAAGCTCAGGCTGGTGGGCGATGGCCCGCAGCGCGGGGAGATCGAGGCACTTATCGCGCGTGAGGAACCCGAGGCTGGGAATAGAATCGAGCTACTGGGATATCGAAGCGGCGAGGAGCTTCAGCGTCTGGCGGCGAATGCCCGATTCTCTGTCATGCCCTCGGAGTGGCGGGAGAATATGCCTTATTCGGGCATGGAGTCCCTTGCCGCCGGTACACCGATTATTGGTGCGAATGTCGGCGGTATTCCAGAACTCATAAATGAGAAAGAGACTGGCTTTCTGTTCGATAGTGGGGACGTCAAGGCTCTCTCGTCCCATTTAGTTACTGCGGCAGCGCTCGACAAAGAAGAATATTCGTCTATGCAGACTGCATCGCAAAAGTATGCACACGAGAACTGCGACCAAGGCTATTACATAGAGCGGTTACTCGATATCTATATGTCGCTGATTGTGGGGGGCAGATAAGTTGAATACCCCGGCAGTTAGCATCATTGTGCCGATGTACAACGTTGAGAAATACTTAGATAATTGCCTTGCCAGTTTGCTTTCGCAGACTCTTGAGGACATCGAGGTTGTCCTTGTCGATGACGGATCTCCTGATCGCTGCGGTGAGATTGCCGATGAGTACGCGATGAAGGATACGAGGGTCCGTGTCGTGCGTCGCGAGAACGGTGGGCTCGGGCCGGCTCGGAACTCCGGGATGGAGATGGCGACCGGGGAGTATATTGGATTCGTTGATCCGGACGATTGGGTCGATCTAGATATGTTCAGGCGACTCTACGACGCAGCGAAACGAGATGGTGCCGATATAGTCTTCACAGGCTATCGTGCCATCAGCGGCGGCCGAGTAATTGAGATAAGAGAGAATCCTTTTGCGGGGAAGGTCCTCAATGGCGATGGGCAGATATACGAGCTGAGACGCTCATATTACGGCTCACCGCCAAATAGAATTAAGGATGATCCGCTTCCCGTATCCGTCTGGGTTGGCATCTATAAGAGAAGTCTGATACAGGGAGAGGGGATTCGATTTCGCAATATTCGAAGCGAGGACAAGTTCTTCAATACGCTCGCCTGTCGCGCTGCCAGCAGGATTGCATGTGTCTCGGGTACTCCGTACTGTTATCGCAAGGATGGGCAACCCTCGATAACGAAAACTCTCAAACGGAGCACCTCTGAAAGCTTTCTCGAGCTGTTTGAATCTTTAGTAGAGATGGCGCAAGGAGAGCCTGATGCCATTCGGAGCGAATGCCTACTGAGGGCGCATCGCTGTGTTATCGATTACACTCGCGTGTTTGTCGAGATGGTGGAATCCTATGCTGGGAATATCCATTTTAAAGAGTCCCACGTTCGAGGACTGGCCTCGCGGCGAGTCGTGTCGAGGGCGTGCGAGAAGTACCCTTTCTGGCGGCTCCCGGTAAGTCAGATTGCCTTCTATCTGGCCTTAAGATCTGAAAACGTGAGACTGATGCTGCTGCTAGCCAAGATGAAAAGGGCGATCCGCTGGTCGTTACATCAACAAGTTAACTAACCACCGCTATCAGCAAGCGATAAACTCTGAGATTGGGACACATGATAGAAACGTTTAGTCAGCTAAGGCACTGCATGAAAGTCGAGAGGCCGCTCTACCCGAACCGCCTCTACGATTACCTGACTTCAAACCAGAGAGTTCATAACTGGAGGTTCATTAGAGCCTTGAGATGGACAGAGTACCTCAGAAATAGGGGGAAGAGGAACATTTTTTTCATGCCCCTCTACATCTTTACCTGCCGATTGAAAAACCGCATTGGATCCCGGATTGGGCTCGAGATCGACATTAACACTTTTGGCGAGGGACTCGTCGTGCACCATAACGGCAGCATCGTCGTGAGCGCCGACGCGACGGTGGGCAGGAACTGCCAGCTTCATGGTGATAACTGCATTGGCAATCTGGGTTCCGGCAAGAGACTGGGCAGCCCCGTAATCGGCGATAACGTCGACATCGGGGTGGGGGCGAAGATCCTCGGTCCCATCCAGCTGGCGGACGGGATCCGCGTCGGTGCGAATGCGGTGGTTGTTACGTCTTTCCTTGAGCCCGGCATAACGATTGCCGGTGTTCCGGCAAAGAGAGTGGGGAGGTGACGGAACCGTGAAATACCTGGTTATCAACGACGAGCATGAGCTGTATCGGAATATGTACGCGGATCTTTTCCGTACCGACCAATACGATATCGAGGAGATTCCCTGGTTTGAGCCGGTTCCAGGTCCTCTAAATCTCGTGCGAGACTTGCATTTTTCCGAGAGGGTTAACAGGCATCTCTGGCTTCCACTTAAGGGTGCATGGAATTCTACCTATGCTCTCTCGGACTACCCGTTTGACTCTCAGGAGCGCTATTGGGTGATTATCCTGAACGGCACGCTTAGGACGCACTACTCGGACGGCTTCTTTGAAAAGCTGAGGCGGACCCATCCGAACGTCCGAGTCGCCATGGTGCTCTACGACAGCTCATGCAACCCGAGCTCGAGTCGCGCCTTCAGGATGTCGGACGAATTCGATGCCGTCTTCTCTTTCGATGAGGGCGATTGTGCCCGCTACGGTTTCGAGCATATTTGGTCGACGCTGTCCTATCCCGATTTTGTTCGTAAGGATCCGGAGATGGCTTCGGACGCATTCTTCGTTGGCACCGCGGACGGCCGATGCGAAATCTTGACCGAGAGCCTGTCGAGGGTGGCGAGCGTGCTTTCCAGCTGCCATTTCGAGGTCGTCGGTGTGCCCCCGTCGTCGAGGGTGGAATCGACCGTAATTGAGTACGGCCCGGGAATGTCCTATACGAGGGCCCTCCAGTACTCATATAACTCGGGCTGCCTGGTGGAGGTCGTACGTCCGGGACAGGTTGGGGTGACGCTCCGTACCTGCGAAGCGATCATGTTCAATAAGAAGTTACTCACGAACAACGCCTCCCTCAAGAGCATGCCCTTCTATAACCCGGAGTATATGAGCATCTTCAAATCCCCAGATGAGATCGACGAATCATTCCTCCTGGCAGATATGGATGTTGACTACCAGTATGACGGATGTTTCAGCCCCATCCGTATAGTGAAAAGGCTAGAGGAGCTTACGTGGTAGGCGGGTCGGCGCTTCGCTGGCGCCCAACGGCCAAGTCGCTGGTGCTGTTCCAGCTCGTTGCTGTTTCGATTTCCCTTTTCCTAATCACTGAAGTTGGGGCCCCCCCCACCATCCGCTATGCGTTTGACATCGTTAATATTGTCCTCGCATGCTTGGCGTTGTCCAGGAGGCTGAGGGAGCCTGGAGCGGAACGATTGACGGGGGTGGACTGGGCCTTCCTTGTCTTCTTTGTCTATACGCTCTGCAGCTGGACGCTGAGCGTGGCGTTCGGGGGAGCGCATCCCCTCGATGCCGTGTGGCAGTACCGACTCCTCTTCCGCTTCTACATCTTCTACTACAGTTGCATTGAGCTCGTCGACGCCTCCTGCATTCACTCTGCATTCAAGGCACTCGAGGTCCTGTTTGTCATCAATCTATTCTTGGTTGCTTTCCAGTACGTCGTCCTACACAAGCAGGGGGACTACCTCGGGGGAATCTTCGGAATCGAGCAGGGCGCCAACGGCTACATGAACATCTATCTCCTCATCATGGTCTCTTATGAGATGGTCAAGTACCTCCATGGGCGCCTCCATCTCGGGACGCTGGCCTTCTACTTCGCCGGGGCATTGGGGATAGCCGTACTTGCAGAGTTGAAGTTTATGTATGTGGAGCTTGTTGTGGCAATCGTCACGGCAATGTTGATGAAGCGGCCGACCCTTCGATCCTTCCGATTCGCCATGGCGGCCCTGCTGGCCATGGTTTTGGGCATTCTTGCCCTGAAGGCAGTCCTGCCTGAATCCTATGCGATCCTCTTTGAGGGCAAAGGGGTCGATGGCTATCTGAGCGCTTCCTGGACAAATGGTTGGGAGATCGGCAGGACTACGGCGATTGACATGATTAATGAGAGGTTCTTCTCGAATTACGGTATCTATGTTCAGTACCATTTAGGTTTCGGAGTTGAGTGGCTCAACAGGCTTTTCGGCTTCGGGTTTGGCTCGTGCACGGCCTCCGTCTTCAACACACCTGCCTTCGCCACGGCATATGAGTCGACGAACTACGGCGCCTTCGAGTTTGCCGACAGGTATCTTGACTCGGGCGCTGTGGGCCTCGGGCTCTATGTCTCCGTTTTCGTCATGATGTTCATAGCGGCCGTTAAGGGGCTGACCAGCTTCAGTGGGGACCGGAAGATGTTGTGCCACTTGGTGGCCGTGTTGGTTCCCCTTGTGCTCATGAACATTTGGTACGGCAGTTTGAGAATCGAGATTTGCTACCTGCTCTTCTTCGTCCTCGCGCTTCCTAGGGCGGTTGGAAGAAGGCCGGGGATACCGAGTGAGGTCACAAGATGATCCCAAAAAAGATCCATTTCATCTGGCTGGGTGGCGGTGGTAGGGACCGCCTGTCGACCCTGTGCGTCAATTCATGGAGGAGAGTGCTCCACGGCTACCAGGTTGTTGAGTGGAACGAGGGAGATCTCCGACTCGATGAGCTGGCTGGTCGAAACCGGTTCCTGAAAAGGTGCTTGGAGCTAAGGCTATGGGCCTTTGCGTCGGATTACCTCCGCTTGTACGTTCTGTTTCATGAGGGTGGCATCTACCTCGATACCGACGTGGAGGTTGTGAGGCCCTTCGATGCCCTTCTAGGCAACAAGATGTTCGTCGGCCTGGAAGACAACGGCTACATAGGCACCGGTGTCATCGGGGCGGAGAAGGGAAACCCGACTATCGGCAGGCTGCTCAGGTTTTACGAGCGGGAGATATGGGACGTTGACTTCATAAACAACCCCATCATCTTTAGGTATCTGCGGGATCGGGAACCGGATGCATTTGAGGGCTGCGAGGTACTTCCGCGGGAGTGCTTCTCTCCCTATTCGCCGGAGCTGTCCGCTGATGGCGTCATCGGGACCTCGGGAACATATGCTATCCACTGGTACTCGGGTAATTGGAACGTCTCCAGGAAGGGCCTCGTCTTCATGCGCACAAAGCACCTCCGAGGAGCCCGGCACCCCATTGGTGTTCTTCGGGCTGATGCGAGCTACCTCCGCAATAGATTGATTGGAGATTGATCTTATGACCAACAGCGTTCGCAGCGGTATGGGTAAACGCCGCATCTGCTTCATTATCGGCGTGCTATCGAACGTGGGCGGCACGGAGCGCATGTGCACGGTTATCGCCAATTCGCTTAGAAATGACTATGACGTTACGATTCTCAGCACCTGGGACGTGGGTGCTCCCAGCTTCAAGATTGAACCTGAGGTAGCAGTCGACTACCTGATGAGGAAATGGGAAGGCAAGATATACAAGCTGGCCCCTTGGTACTTCGACCTCAAGCTCAAGAGGTATTTGAGCGAAAGGCGGTTCGACATCTGCGTCGATGTGGACATCTGCCTAGCCCAGCACACGATTCCCGCGGTAAGGGGGCTCTCGACCAAGGTCGTGGAATGGGAACAGTTCAGCTACGAGCACACCAAGTCGGATCCAGAGCTGTTGCGTTGTCTGGCGTTGGCGAAAGCTGAGGCCGACAAGATCGTTGTGCTCACGGACCAGGACCTCGAGGCTCATATAAGCCAAGCGGGAATTGATGACTCCCTGGTGACGCGGATTTACAATCCCTCCCCGCTCGAGGGCTGTCGCCCTTCCCCCCTTACTCAGAAGAATGTGCTCGCGATAGGGCGTTTGGCCCAGCAGAAGGGGTTCGACCTCCTCTTGAGAGCGTGGGCCTCTGTCGAGGAGGGGTTGCCGGGCTGGAATCTGCTGATCGTGGGTTCCGGCGAAGAGGGACCTTCGCTTGAGCGGCTGAGGGATGAGCTCCACCTCAAGCGCGTTCGCTTTCGTTCCGCCACGACTGAGGTGGAGGCGTGCTACGACGACGCTTCTCTATATGTGATGTCATCGAGGTACGAGGGGCTGGCGCTCGTGCTCCTTGAGGCACTCTCGAAGGGCCTTCCTATTGTCTCCTTTGATTGCCCCATGGGGCCCAGAGAGGTTGTCGATGACGGGGAGAGTGGAAGGCTCGTACCCAACGGCGATGTCGCAGCGCTTTCCGTCGCGATCATCGAGACCCTCTCCTCCGATGGGCTGCGTCGGAAATATTCACGCGGAGCTCTGGCGAAGAGCGCTGTATTTGCAATCGCCCCCATCCGGGATCAATGGATCTCACTATTCGAGTCTCTATAGCATTGATAGGTTATATGAATAATAAGTACTCATATCTACTCAAGAACGTCGGATTGCTGGCCATCGGTCAGTTCGGCTCAAGGTTCCTGACTTTTCTCCTTGTCCCCCTCTATACGTCGATTCTCACAACCGGCGATTATGGGACGTTCGACTTCTACGTGACGGTCGTCCAGCTGCTGGTTCCCATATGTACCCTAAACATCTACGACGGCATATTGAGGTTCTGCCTTGATGGGAGGGACCGGGGACAGGCGTACGCCGTGGGGGCTTCGGTCTTCCTCCTCGGATCCGGCGCGGTGGCGCTGCTGGTAGTTCTAAACTTGGTGACTAACGCCGCGCCCCTTCTTAACGAGCACCCCATCCTCCTCATCCTCTACTATATGAGCTATGCGCTGAACCTCCTGCTCAGCAACTACGCCCGCGGTTTGGACGACGTTGCGACGACTGTCGTGTCCGGTGTCCTGACGACACTGGGGATGATTATCCTCAACATCCTTTTCTTGGTCGTCTTTAGTTGGGGCCTGTTTGGGTACTTCCTTGCAAACATACTCGGCACCCTCGTGGGTTGCAGCGTCTATTTCCTGAAATTCAGGTTATGGAGAATGCCTCTCAGAGTCACAGATAAACGCCTGAGGCAGGAGATGGTCCGGTACAGCGCGCCCCTGATTCTCAACTCGTTGAGTTGGTGGGTGAACAGCTCTTCATCGAGGTACATCATCTTACTGCTCTTAGGGGTCTCTGCAAATGGCATATTCAGCGTCGCAACCAAGATTCCCTCTATAATCAGCACGGCGGCGAATTTGTTTAACTCGGCATGGGTTATGTCCTCCGTTAAGGAGTTCGATCGTTATGATTCGGACGGGTTCTTCTCGAAGACGTATGGGGGTTTCGGTGGCTTCGTCATGCTTGTGTGTTCGGCGCTGGTGTTGCTCTCGAACGTGATGGGGTTGTTCCTTTACCGTGGTGAGTTCTACGTCGCTTGGACTATCGTACCTTTGCTGACTCTTGGTACTGCATTTAGTGCGATTGCGGGTTATTTGGGCGGACTCTTTGCGGCTGCCAAGAAGACGGGCATATACACCTACTCGACCATGGCGGGCTGTGTTTCCAACATCTTATTAACGTTTTTATTGATCCCTAAAACTGGGTTGACAGGCGCAGCGTTGGCGACCGCCATTTCAAATTATGTAATCCTGGCGATTCGATTTGCCCAGATTAGGTCGTTTATGAATGTCAATCTGCACCTTATCAGGGATCATGTTGCATACATTCTGGTGCTAATTCAGTGCCTCACAATAATCGAGGTCGCTGAAAACCCTTCCATATACATTGTTGAATTAGTTTTATTCTTAATTGTAGTTCTGCTATATAGAAGAGAGATTAATGTCATTTACAGTAAAATCTTTAACAAGAAAAGTGGCAAATAGGACATTCCGTCTCCTCGGATCCCCTTCCTTGTATCCTCTGTCCAGATCGCTGTTCCACAGCGCTAGACCCATTCTTCTGGGCAGCACTACCGCGCTCGAGGCTGTCTCGCCGCGTCCGGCACGAGAGCCTCGACCATACCGTGAGTGGGGGGGGGGTATCATCTGTTGACCTTTCCGTTATCCTTCCCGTATACAGGGTGGAGCGATGGTTATCTCCCTGCCTTGATTCCATCTTGTCTCAGGAGTCTGCTTACAGCTTCGAGGTAGTTGCCGTGGACGATGGAAGTCCAGACTCATGCGGCTGGATGCTCGATTCCTATGCCCGCCGCGACCCTCGGGTCCGTGTTCTGCACCAAAAGAACCGCGGATTTTCCGGGGCTCGCAATGCTGGCATTGATGCAGCGAGAGGCAGAGCACTGACGTTTGTCGACTCCGATGATGTGATGCTCTCTGGTGCAATTAGCAGTCTGATGGGGGAGTTCGAATCATCTTCGTGTGACTTCGTGACCGCTTCTTACAAGACCATTGATCGTGAAGGGATATTCCATCCGATTGAAGGGAGAAGGAAGCACGGAGCACCGTGGGCGCGAGTTTATGACAGGGAGATTTGGCAGCACCTCTCTTTTCCCGAGGGAATGTGGTTTGAGGACACGGTGCAGGCAATGTACATCGATCTCGTTTGGCGAGGAGCCTATGTCGATGTTCCCGTCTATGGGTACCGTGATAACCTCGCGGGCATCACGAACACCGCCGGAGCCTCAAAGAAGGGAATTGACAATTTGTGGGTTACCGAAGAACTGCTGAGATGGCTGCGTGAGGACGGTAAGGATGTCGGCCTGGCGTATTCTCAAACAATTCACCAGTTCGGGCCCATTGGAGTCGCACGCGCGTCGGCGCTTTCTGGTAGCGAGATGCGACTGCTGTTCGAGGCGTACCGTGAAGTCCTCGCCGAATACTTCGAGGGGCCTAATGGTAAACCGAAGCTGGAGGATCCTTGGCAGGAAGTGGCCGATGCGCTTTGGCTTGGCGATTATAGGTTCTGGCGCGTTGCATGCGCTCTGGCGAGCAGACTCCTTGCTGAGTAACCGGATGCTCGTTCAGGCGATGCCCGCGTCTGCTGATAAAGTCAGTCAAAGTTCGTCACTCAAGTGGCGAGTGAGCCAATTTCAGCCGATTTAAAATCGCTGCGGACCTCATATATTGAAGATGTTTAGCACAAAAGGGTATCCGAGTCTTATTTATCGCTCGATTTAAAGCTCATTTCGATTGTAGAGGACAGATTAAATGAAAGGCATTATCCTCGCCGGAGGTTCCGGCACGCGCCTGTACCCGCTCACGCTCGTCACCAGCAAGCAGCTGCTGCCGGTCTACGACAAGCCCATGATCTACTACCCGCTGTCCACGCTCATGCTTGCGGGCATCAAGGACATCCTGGTCATCTCCACGCCGACCGACCTGCCCAACTTCCAGCGCCTGCTGGGCGACGGCTCGCGCTTCGGCGTGAACCTCTCCTACGCCGAGCAGCCGAGCCCCGACGGCCTGGCGCAGGCCTTCACGATCGGCGAGGATTTCATCGCCGGCGAGCCGTGCGCCCTGGTGCTCGGCGACAACATCTTCTACGGCAACGGCCTGTCACGCCATCTGACGCGCGCTGTCCAGAACGCCGAGTCGGGCCGCGCCACGGTCTTCGGCTACCACGTGGACGACCCCGAGCGCTTCGGCGTCGTGGAGTTCGACGCGCAGGGGAGGGCCGTCTCCATCGAGGAGAAGCCCGCCGAGCCCAAGAGCTCCTACGCCGTCACCGGCCTGTACTTCTACCCGGGCGACGTGGCCGCCAAGGCCCACGAGGTCAAGCCTTCGGCCCGCGGCGAGCTGGAGATCACCACGCTCAACCAGATGTACCTGGAGGAGGGGACGCTCTCCGTGGTGACCCTCGGCCGCGGCTACGCGTGGCTGGACACCGGCACCATGGAGTCGCTCCACGAGGCGGCGGAGTTCGTCCGCGCCGTCGAGCACTCCCAGGACCTACCGGTCTCGGTGCCCGAGGAGATCGCCTGGGAGAACGGCTGGATTACGACCGAGGGGCTAAAGCAGGCCGCGAAGGCCTACGGCAAGTCGGTCTACGGGCAGCACCTCAAGAAGGTCGCCGCCGGCGAGATCGTCAACAGCCCGCGCGAGTACTAGGGTATATTGGGTAGAATCTGCCTAGACGTTATGGAGAAGGGAGTTATCAATGGCTACATCTAGTATTAAAGCGCCTATTCGGGTTACCTCTGTTGAGGGCGCCAGAGCCTTATGCGAAGCATATGAAAAAGGATTAGCGATGGATGCCTCGATTAAATCCCCGAAGCGCTTAACCGGCGGACGGCTATCAGTTGAGAAGCAAAAAGCAATCGATAAATTGTTCGCCAAAATGGGTATTTAGACATGTCTCTGGTCGCATATTCGTTATTTGATCTTTGCGAAGCTCAATCGGAGGAGAAGGTCGAATCGGTCCTCTCCTCCTTTTCGTGCGAGCGGAATTCTGACATTGAGCTTTTCGTGCGTTGTAAGGCTCTTGAATTTAACAAGCGCGGGGCTGCATCTTCATATTTGGTATTTGATGTCGACAGCGCGTCGTTTGTTGGTTTTTATGCACTTGCGCTAAAAGTTGCAAGTATTCCCGCGATCAATGTGAGCCGGTCGTTCCGAAAGAAATTCGAATATTTCGGTGAGTACGACTCGGCTTCTGATTCTATTGAGCTCCCTGTTGTGCTGCTTGCCCAATTTGGCAAAAACGACCGTTATGCTGATCTCGTGAGTGGCGAGCAGTTAATGTCTCTTGCAGAGGATTCTGTGCGCGAGGTTCATCGTCTAGCCGGCGGTAGATTTGTCGTTCTTGACGCTGTTGATGCGCGAGGCCTGTTGAACTTTTATACTAATTTGGGCTTTAGGAAGTACGGTAACCGCGAGAATGGCGAGGACGTTTCTTCTGACAGTGCCTCATTTGTTCAAATGTTTAAGTACGTTCATCCAAACGGGTAGATTTAATTTGGAGCATTATGTCTGAGATTTTCGAACCGAAGAACATCATCGTCACGGGCGGCTGCGGCTTCATCGGGTCCAACTTCGTGCACTACGTGGTCAACAACCACCCCGACGTGCACGTCACCGTCCTGGACAAGCTGACCTACGCCGGCAACCCCGAGAACATCGCCG